>OMDC01000275.1_pt1 | contig 25184 bp, 18 predicted proteins | sample 1674201 | NCBI WGS metagenome assembly OMDC01 (sample SAMEA103958152, study PRJEB25191) | human gut metagenome | biome: human-associated habitat [ENVO:00009003]; feature: intestine environment [ENVO:2100002]; material: feces | place: Germany | collected 2013/2015 | reverse complement strand
CATATTAGGATTCATTTGCATTTCTCTCGCCGGCTCGGCGTGAAGAAACTGTCCATGCTCACCGGCGACAAGGAGGCTTCCGCACGCATCATCGCGGGCGAGGTCGGCATCGACGACGTGCAATCCGAACTCTTCCCCGAAGGCAAGGTCGCGGCCGTCAAGAACGCCACGGAAGACGCGCACCAAAACCAGCCGGCGTGGGACAAGGTCGTACAGCGCGTGGTCGGCGAATCCATGACCCGACAGGTGACGATGATGGTCGGCGACGGCGTGAACGACGCCCCCGTGCTGGCGGTTGCGGACATCGGCATGGCCATGACCGACGGCACGTCCACCGCCGCGTCCGAATCGGCGCAGGTGGTCATCATGAACGACGACATCGCCTCCGTGCCGCGCGCCATCGCCATCGCCCGCCGCACGAAGAAAGTGATGCTGCAGGCGGTGCTGGTCGGCCTTGGATTGGCGATTATCGGCATGGTCGCGGCCGCGTTCAACCTCATTCCGGTGGTCGTCGGCGCGTTCATGCAGGAAGCGATCGACGTGGTCAGCATCCTGTGGGCGCTCACCGCCCTGCTCGACCGCGAGTAGCGCCGGTTGCGGCGACGAGCCGTGCGGAGGCTGAACCGCGTTGCGCCGTGCTACATCGAGCTGGGCGAGATTTCGCCAGCGATGTTCCGGCGCATCCACGTGCCGAAATCGGCCGCATCCACGCCCTGCGACAGCAGGAACATGATCTTCGCGTACGTGGCTTCCAGCGTCATGTCGCCCGATCCGATCGCACCGGCGCGGGCAATCGCGTCGCCCGTCTCGTAATGGCCGAGCAGCACTTCCGCCTGCTGGCATTGCGATGCGATGACGACAGGCACGCCGTCATGCAGCACGTCGGCGATCACGTCGGTCAGTCCTGGCTCGTCGCTCGGCACATTGCCAACGCCGTACGCGCGCAACAGCACCGCTTCCGGACGAGGGTCGAGCATCGCGGCCAATCGCGCGGCGGAAATGCCGGGAGCCATGTCGATCACGGCCACATCGTGACGGGAGTAGGGCAGCGGCGACGCCCAACCGCAACCGGAGCCGGCCGAATCGCCCGCATACCAATGCCACGGCGTGCCGGTACGTGCCAGCGGGCCGGTGGACGGCGCCGAAAACCCTTCGAACGCCCAGCTTGACGATTTGCTCACACGGTTGCCGGCGAACAGATGATGGCCGAAGAACAGGCCGACGCCATGAAAACGTCCGCTCATCGCGGCGTTCAGCGCACCCGTGACGTTCGCGGTGGCGTCCGATTCGATTTTGCCGAGCGGATGCTGCGACCCCGTGAAAATCACAGGCTTGCCGAAACCGGTCAGCGCGTAAGACAGCGCGGCGCTCGAATAGCTCATCGTATCGGTGCCGTGCAACACCACAAATGCGTCGGCGTCATCGCGGTGCGCGCGCAGGTCGTCCGCCATCGTCTGCCAATTGTCGGGCGTCGCGTTCGACGAATCGATCAGCGGGTCCAGCTCGGTGAACGAGAACAAGCTCGGGTCCAGATGCGCGTCCTCAATCAGCCGGCGCAGCCAGCCGCGCATATCGGCGCCCGGAACCAGACCGTTCGGTGACTCGACCATACCGATGGTGCCGCCGGTATACGTGATGTGAATGCGCATGGTTGCCTTTCTGCTGCGTGTTATCTGCCGGCGCGTATCTCTATGTGCGTGTCTCTGCATGCTTGTCCTTGTGCGCGGAAGCCGGATGTCATCGTACTCGCCGTGTGCCGTTGCCGCGATTGCGGTTTTGTCTGTCGTCGCCGCGGTTTTTCGAAAACCAGTTGCGATTGTACGTGCCGCGTGCGTCCGATTCTGAAAGCATCGGACGCCGAGAGCGTGACTGCGATGGGGCGGTGAGACAGGCGGGTTTCCGAAGGTTCATCATAGGTTTGCCGAAGGTTCCCCGTGGGATGTTTGAGAGGCGCATCACAGTGCCGTACCGTGGTCGCATGTGCGTTATTATGCTTATGGCTTACTGATGAGGGATATTCAACGCGTGGGGCGCGGAGGATGGGGTTATCTATGAATACGGTTGCTGACTGCCTGCGACGGCATTACCGTGTGGTGGTGTTCACCGTGTATCTTGCGGTGGTCGTCATCACGATGGCGTTCCACGAGCCGTGGTTCGACGAGGCGCAATCGTGGCTTATTGCAAGGGATTGCCCTTATCGAGACCTGCTGCTCGTCCGCCCGCATTACGAAGGCCATCCGCCGCTGTGGTGGCTGTTGCTGTCGATTCCGGCGAAGCTGGGCGTGCCATATGAATGGGGGTTGAAAGGGGTTGAGCTGGTCTGTTCGGCATTAATGTGCGGATTGTTGGTTTTCCGCGCGCCACTGCCCCGGCTGGCCGTTGCGCTGCTGCCGTTCACCTACTTTCTGTGCTACCAATACGGCGTCACCTCGCGGCCCTACGCGTTGATGTGCTGCGCGTTGTTCGTCATCGCGGCCTGCTGGAAATCGCGCGATGAACACCCATGGCGATTGACGGCCGCGTTCGTGCTGCTGTGCTGCACCAGCAGTTACGGCATTGCGCTGGCATGCGCGTTCGCATTGGTTTGGATGGTGCGTGCGATTCGGGGCGCAACAGGCCGTCCTGCCGTACGTGACGGGCTTTTCGGCAATCCCGCCCGGTTCGCGGCTTGGATGGTATTGCTGGCCGTCGGTCTTGTATTGACGGCGTGCGTCCTGCCGCGCTCCGACACGTTCGGCGCGGTGCAGGATCCCGGCGGTAATCCGCCGATCGCGCAATTCGCGCTGTTCTGGACGGTGCTGCCCGCCGAAAGCATGTTCACCGCTTTTGCGGGCGATGTTTCCCTGCATGGTCTGCACATGGGCGTTCTTGCGATTGCGTTGTGCGTGGCGCTGTCACTGGCGATTTGGAGCGTGCTGGCACGGGTCGCGTTGCGCCGCAAGAACCTCGATCTGCTGTTGGTCACGTATGTTCTGCTGAGCCTGTGCGCGACGAAATACTTCAGCATGCACCACATCGGCATCATCTTCGCGCTGTTCGTCGTGCAACTGTGGATCAACGTGCAAGACAAGGCCCTCGGAATCGCCGATATTCCACTGCCGACGCCTCTTTCGCGTTCGCTGCGCGCCGCCTGTGCCACGCACGCCGTCCGCGTCGCGCACATCGCCCGTATCGCAATCGTCGTGGCGCTGCTGCCAAGTCTGGTGTGGACTGCCGCCGCGATCGCATGCGACATTCGCTACGACTATTCAGCCGGTCGCGCGCTGGCCACGTTCGTGCGCAACAACAACCTCGAACACGACCGTTGGGTGTCGTTCTGGCGGTATCTTCCCGACACGACCTAGCCCGACGGCACGCACACGAATCGCATGGAAGACACGCACCGCTACAGCTGGCCGGCGATCGCGGCAAATCCGTACTTCGCGCGCAATCTGCTGGACTGCACGTACGAGGGCCGCACGTTCGTGCCGAACCAGGTGCCGTCGCGGGCGCAGATGAACCGCGAAATCGCAAGCTGTGCCGCCAAAGGCGCACCGGAATTCCTTATCGGCGACACCGATTTTCCGCAATATTTCTTCCATCGGCTCGGATTGAAGAGGGGCGATTACCGGCAAATCGTCGTCGCCAGCCAGCACGTGCCGTGGAAAACATGGGTCACGTCTTCCGACATCGCCGTGTACGTGCGGTCGGACGTGTACCGCACGCTGCCGCACGCGTGACCGCAATATGGAAGAGCCGCAATACGGCGGAATCGTAATGCCCCCTGTTGGAAATGCAGGGAATATATTAGGCTGGAACATATGAGCGAAACCAACGAACTTCGTATTGCTGTAATCGGCGCCGGCCCCGCAGGCGTCTACTCTTCCGATATTTTCCTGCGCCAGCTGGGCAAGCTCGGCGAAGAGCTGGGACTGGGCACCAAGGCCCGCATCGACCTGTTCGAAAAGCTGCCGGTGCCGTTCGGCCTGGTGCGCTACGGCGTGGCCCCCGACCACCCTTCCATCAAATTCATCGCATCCGCTCTCGAGAAGACGCTCGACAACCCGGACATCCACCTGTACTGCGACGTGGAATTCGGCAAGGACGTGACGCTCGACGAGCTGCTCGAACGCTACGACGCCGTGCTGTTCGCTACTGGCGCGGTGGAGGACAAGCCGCTCGGCCTGCCGGGATCGGATCTGGACGGCGTGTACGGCGCCGCGAAATTCGTGGAATGGTATGACGGCTATCCGACCGGCGCCCGCGAATGGCCGCTCGATGCCGAAGAGGTCGCCGTGATCGGCGGCGGCAACGTGGCCATGGACGTGGCGCGCGAGCTCATGCGCAACGCCGACGATCTCAAGGCCAAAACCGACATTCCGGACAACGTGTACGAGGGCATCAAGGCCAACAAGGCGAAGACCCTGCACCTGTTCATCCGCCGTGGCGTGGCCCAGGCCAAGTTCTCCGTGCAGGAGCTGCGCGAAATGGAGAAGCTGCCGGGCGTGCAGCTGATCATCAACGAAGACGACTTCGATCTGGACGACGACACTATCGAGGAGGCCGGCAAGGACAAGCTGACCCGTCAGATGGTCGAGGAACTGTTCGCCATCCGCGAGATGGCCGAGGACATGGAAGACGACGGCGACACCGATTTCGAAGGCAACCCGGCGGATCGCAAGTACTACATCCACTTCAATTCCGCTCCGGTCGAAGTGCTGGGCGAGGACGGCAAGGTCAAGGCGATTCGCGTGGAGAAGACGACGACTTCCGCGGACGGCAAGATGACTCGCACCGGCGAATTCGAAGAGTACCCGGTGCAGGCCGTGTATCACGCAATCGGCTACAAGCCGGCCACCGCGCCGGGCATCGCGTACGACGAGCGTCGCGCGCACCTGGCCAACGCGAACGGCGACGGCCGCATCACCACGGAGGCCTCCGGCGAGGGCGCGCAGGTGCGTGAGCGTCTGTACGCCACCGGTTGGGCCAAGCGTGGTCCGGTCGGCCTGATCGGCTCCACCAAGTCCGACGCGCTGCTCATCGTCACCAACATGCTGGAGGACCTGTCCAAGGCCGCCGAAGGCGGTCGCGTGGCCGCTGACCGCGATCCGGAATCCATCGACCGTCTGCTGGCTTCCCGCGGTGTCAAGCCGATCGACTTCGCCGGCTGGAAGAAGGTCGACGCGTTCGAACGTGCCGAAGGCGCGAAGGAAGGCCGCGAGCACAAGAAGGTCATCGACCCGGAGCAGATGCGCGCGCTGGCGCATGCCTGAATCGGGCCGGCTGGAATTAGGGTGGAAGTGCTGACTTCCTGACACCCTAACTCCAAGCCTTTTAACGCAATCTAGTAACGCCCTGCACGTCCGATTCCTCTGAATCGGACGTGCAGGGCGTTAGTTTTTGCCGCTTTAGTGGTCGATTTTCGGCGGACTGGTCGCGTAGCGTGCGTTTTCGATCGCACAACCGCCCGTTTCTCCAGAATCGGACATACGCGGTCGTTTTGACCTATTACCCCCGAAGTTCGGGTTCATGCGCTAGGCTGACCCCAGTGAAACGCGGTGCGCAATATCATCGCAAACGGATGCGGGCATTGAAATCTAAGGTTGTGAAGTCGGCATGAACTTTGGAAAACACGTCAAGCGCAAGGCACTGTACTGCTGTTCCGTGTCCGTCGTGGGCCTGCTGATCGCCTGCCTGATCGGCTTCGCTATGGGCGTGGGTCTTGTCGATGTGCATCTCGAAGAGGAAGCCCACGCAGCGGCGTCCTCGGGAACGTCTTCGGAAACGTCCTCCACGTCGGGCGCGCTTAAGAAAAACAGCGCGCCGCAATCGCAGACACAAGCCGTCTCGTCGCCGACGCAGGTCGCGCTGGACGGCATTTCCGCAGTCGAGGGCAGCGCCACGATCACAACGCAGGGCTTCACGCTGAGCGCCGATTCGCAGGCCGCCGTGCAGTCTCAAATCGCCACTTTCGAAGCCGACGGATATACCGCATCATTCGTGCTCGCCGACATCACGACCGGCCGCACGATCGCATACAACGCCGATGCACAGATCTATTCGGCCTCGTCGGCGAAGGCGCCATACCTGATATCGCTGTTCTCAACGGGCACCGTCGACCTGAACAGCGTGGCCCAATCCGCTGACGCGCAGTCCGCCACCGTCCACCAGAAGGTCGACGCCGTCCTGCGCAATTCCGACAACGCGTCTTACGACTGGCTGTACAAAACGTATGGCCTCGACTGCTTCAACACGTGGGCCGAACAGGCGGGCGCGGCTTCCAGAATGGGTGATCGCGGCGGGTACCTGTTCACCTCCGCGCGCGACATGGCCAAACTGTGGACCGCCGGATACGGTTTCCTGTTCGCCGGGCAAACGGCGGGGGTGCAGAACATCACGCCCGAATCGCTGCAATGGCTGTCCGGAGACATGACGAATTCGCTGAACTCCTGCATCCACGCGGCCCTTGGCGATGCGGACACCGTGTACACGAAGGCCGGATGGATCAACGGCGAAGGCGATTTGTACGCGCTGAACGATGCCGGACTGGTGATGTCGCAGTCGGGCACGTACGTGCTGGCGGTGCTGACGAACGCGTGCGGCCGCAACGATTTGCTGACCAGCCTGATCGGCACGCTCGACGCAGTGCATTCGGGGGATATGCGGGGGTAATACGTTTCAAGTTGGGGTGACTCTCGCCGTGCCGCAGATAGGTCTATGGCCGATGCTGTAGCGTCGTTGCGTGGCATGTTTCTAGATGTTGCAAATCCACCCTTCAGCTTGTATACAGCAAAATCCCAGCCTGAATTCCTAGGCTGGTGGCCATGAACGGCAAATTGCAGGTGCACGGCCATTGCAATGGCTTGAAAACAACGCTTTTGTTCGCGTTGATGTGGGGCGTCATCATGCTCATCTGGTGGGCGACCGGCGCCAGTCAAAGCACGCTCGGCTACTACATTCTCATCGGCCTGGGCTCCACGTTCGTCTCCTACTGGTTTTCCGACAAACTGGCGATCGCCAGCATGCACGCTCGACAGGTGAGCGAGCAGGAAGCCCCCGTACTATACAAGATCGTCCGCGAGCTATCGGCGAAGGCAGGTAAGCCGATGCCGCGCATCTACATCGCCCCCACCATGAGCCCCAACGCGTTCGCGACGGGGCGCAACGAACGACACGCGGCGGTCTGCTGCACGCAAGGCATCCTACAGACGCTTAACGAACGTGAGATTCGCGGCGTGCTCGGACACGAACTCATGCACGTCTACAACCACGACATTCTGACGTCCGCAATCGCCTCCGCCATGGCCACCGTCATCTCGTACCTCGGCTACTCGCTCATGTATTTCGACGGCGGCCGTTCGCGTGATGACCGCGACGATTCGGCGTCCGGCGGCTTGGGATTGCTGGGTGTGCTGCTGAGCGCGATTCTGGCGCCGATCGCAGCGTCGCTGATACAGATGGCAATCTCCCGCACACGCGAATACGACGCCGACGAAGACGGTTCCAAGTTGACGGAGGATCCGGAAGCGCTCGCTTCCGCGTTGAGCAAGATTTCCGGCGGCGCAGCCGCGATGCCGATGGAGAAGACCGCCGGCACGCAGTCGGTGGCTGCGATGATGATCGCCAGTCCGTTCTCCGCGGAGGGCTTCTCGCGCCTGTTTTCCACGCATCCGCCGATTCAGGACCGCATTGCGCGGCTCATGCAGATGGGTCAGGAGATGCGGCAGCAGGGCGTGCAGTCGGGCTACCTGGCCGGCGGTTATGCGACGACCGGCGTTGCCGCGATCGACATTCGACAGGGCGGTTATGACGGGCCGCAGTTCGGCTCGCAGTATGGTTCCGCTTACGATTCGTACGGTTCGGGTTCGGCGGGTTCGGCGGGTTCGACCGGTGGATATTCGCGCGACTATTCGCAACGCCCCATGCGCAGAAGAGGGTCGCGCTGACGCCCCCACAGCCTCCCGCGCCGCTGGTTCCCGACTTTCAGCCTTTTCCGGTACTGATGTTGCTGCGGACGCATACTTGCTGTGCTGACGACTCCCAAAATCGCTATATGTGGCAGATAAGAGACTGCCGAGAAAGTGATTTCCGCTATATGTGGCACTTTCCTTCGTGAAGATGCCCCCATACCTTCGATTTCGTACCCTCTAACAGCTCTTGCCCGCGGAGAACTGCCACATATAGCGCAAATCGATTTTGCGGAACCGGACAATCTGCCACATATAGCGGGAATGGCGTGCTAGACTAATGGCTCGTGCCCAAAAGGCACACCTTGCGGATGTAGTTCATCGGTAGAACGAAAGCTTCCCAAGCTTTAAAGGCGGGTTCGACTCCCGTCATCCGCTCCACTCAAAACCCTTGGAATCGTTGGAATTTCAAGGGTTTTTCTATTGTCGTAAAAGACCCGTGAAGCCAACTTCGCGTCGCGCAACTGTCGGTTGCGTCGCAAAATTTGGTTGCGAATCGCAATGCAACCGCAAGATGGTGGCGTGGAACGCGACGTTTGTGACAAGCTGCTGATGCTTTGCGACATGTTCGGTGTGACGTTGGATGATTTGGTCATGGGCGACGTGTGCGCGTCGGCGGGCCGTGGAGGTGCGGGACGCGTGGGCTGTGTGGATGCGGGACGCATGGACTTGGCTGCCGATACGGCTGGTGTGGCAGCGTCGGATGGGGTGGTTGACTCTGCTGTTGGTGCGGTTCCGGGGGTAATCGGGTTCGCGGCATCGCAGGTTGCAGGAGTGTCCGATTCTGCAGAATCGGACACTCGTGGAGGGCGATGGGTAGGCTGGAGCCCGTGAACACGAACCAGAAGTCCCCCTCCGATTCCGGCGCAAACCACCCCACCGGCAACTCCTGCAATCCGCTACTCGGCCATGCCACATCACACGCGGCGACACTCATCGGCCTGTTCGCAATCGTCCTGTGGGGCTTCATGGCCGGCCTCGTGCGACTGGTCTCCGAATCGTTCGGCGCCACGCTCGGTTCGGCGCTCATCTACACCGTCGGTGGTGTCATGCTGTTCATTGTGCGCCGTCCGAAACCAATCCGCGAAGCGCCATGCAAGTACCTCATCGCAGGCGGACTCATGTTCATCGCATACGAGGCGTCAATCTCGCTGTCGATCGGCCTGGCCACAACGAACGCGCAATCCGTGGAAGTCAGCCTTGTCAACTACTTGTGGCCGACGCTGCTGGTGCTGATGACCGCAGCGGTATCGCACAAACGTGGTGCGGTCGCCAAAGCGATTCCTGGCGCGGTGATCGCAACCATCGGTGTGGCGATGGCGGTTGGCGGAGAAAGCCTTGATATGCAGGAAGCGGTCCACAATATCGCCAGTAACCCCCTACCGTATGTGCTCGCGTTTGTTGGCGCCTTTATTTGGGCGATTTATGCGACTTTTACGCCGTCGTTGTCCGGCGGTTACGACGGCACGACGATTTTCTTCTGCTGTGTGGCCGTTGTACTGTGGACCATCCATTTCGTTTCGGGAGACGGTTTGCCGGACACGGCGCCCGGCATCGGTGGATATGCTGCGCTGATTGCGTGCGCCGCTTCGATTTCGGGCGGCTACGCGTGCTGGGGATACGGCATGTTGCACGGCAGTATGGAAACGCTTGCGATTGGTTCGTACGCGACTCCGCTGTTTTCCACGGCTTCTAGCACGCTTCTGTTGGGCGTGGCGCTGGGCATGCCGTTCTGGATCGGTGTTGTGCTGGTGGTTGCCGGTTCTCTGATCAACGTGTGGTTTGCACGGTGCCCCTGAGTGTCCGTTTCTCCCGAATCGGACAACCTGGGGTGACCGGATGACGCGTGGGTGGCTGATTCGGGGGGATCGGACACTTGTTGGTGCGTGAGGAGGCGACATGTGGGGTAGTGGCGGCGCAGAGGAGCGCCGGGATGGCGCAGCGGTACGTAAGGGAAGTGACTGGGCAGGACAATGCCCTACGCCTCCACGCTAGCTTAGGTTTTTGCCGGCTGGTCGATGGTGACGAATTCGTGGCTTTGGGTTTTCAGGTCGTCGATGATGGCGGGCAGCGCGTTCACGTGTACCAGCCGAAACCGATCTAAACCGGCTCAAACCAGCCCGTTCAAATCCGCCTCGTCACATCACCTTGGTGGACTCCAGATTGCGGCTCACCCAGTTGTTCAACCGGATCACCGGCTTGCGCAACATCAATCCCAGCAGCAGCGAAGGAATCAGGAACAAGGCGAGATACACCATGTCAAGCAGGTACTCATTGCCGTATGATCCGGCCATCGCGGCGTGCATGGCATCGATGGCGTGCGGGAACGGTAGGAACGGGTAGAGCATTTGGAAGAACTTCGGCAGCGTCTCGATAGGGAACGTACCGCCCGAACCGGCGACCTGCATCACCAGCAGCACCACGGCCACGGCCTTGCCGATATCGCCGAACGACACGGTCAGCGTATACACGATATTCGAGAACACGAGCGCGGCAAGCCACCCCACGGCAAGGAACTGCAGCGCATGATTCGCCTGCACGCCAAGGAAATACATGTCACCCAGGCAAACCAGTGTGCCCTGCAGCAACGCGAGCAGCGCGAAGATCGCGTACCGTCCGAAATACTCGTGGTCGAGGCGCAGTCCCCAACGTGAGGCGTTCCCCGGGCCGGACGGGCCGGCGATGCGCGGCAGCGTGTCGCCCAAGCCCAGCACATGCGCCTTCTCGCGGTCCGAAATTGTCACTTTCAGCATGGCGCACAGGATGATCGCACCCACCCAGATTGACAGGATCGTATAGAACGGCGCCATGGCCGAACCGTAGTTCGCGATCGGGTACACCGAGACGCGATGCAGTGCGACGGGCGCGGAAATCAGTGTGGACAGTGTGGACGCGTTGGCGGTGGCCAGTGCACGTAGTTCGTCCGATTCACCCGAATCGGACGAACTGGCGTCGTTGCCACCATTGCCACCATCGCTGTTGCCGTCACCGGCGTTTCCGCCCGTCTCCAGCTTCGTGATCAGCTCCTTCACCGTCGCTGCCGACGAGTCGAGTTTCTTCGCGATCGCGCCGAGCGTGGAACGGATGGACGTCACATTCGTCCCCACATCGCCCGTCACATCGTCCAGACCGTCGGCGGTGCCGCTCAGCTGGGTGATCATGCTGTCGGTTTGGGAGATCAGCGTGCTGACTGTGGAGGCGAGCGCGTCGATTTTCGGCTTGACGTTCGTGGCGTAATCGTCGCGCACATTGCTGATCGACTGCTTCGCGGAGGTGATGCGGTTCAGGATCTCCTTGCGGGAGCGTTCCGCGGCTGCGGTATCCTGCGTGACCTGCGTGGAAGCGTCTTTCAGCTGCTGCGCGAGCTTCTGCGAATCGCCTTTGGCGGCTTCCAGCAGCGTGATCTCCCGGTCGATGGCTTCCAGCAGCGCCTGTTTCGCGGAATCACTGTCCGGTAGTTGTTCCACCGATTCGCGCATGTGGTTGAGGCTTGTGATGTACGTGTCGTACAGCGATTCGCCGCTGGAGATTTGTTCGCTCAACGTTGCCAACTGGCTGGCTGCGGTGTCTGAGCCCTTGCCGATCGCGTCGAACGCCTTGTTCACCTTGGCAGCTACTTGGTCGAACGCGCCTGACACCTGGTCGAGCGCGGTGTTCACCGAGGAGGTGACGTTCGCACCTGCAGAAGTGAGTGACGTGGCACCTGATTTGCCTTGCTTCAACGCGTTCTGGGCCTGTTTGCCCGCCTTGGTCGCCGAGGCGAGCAGTTTGCCCGTGGAATCCACGATGTCGTTCGCCGAGCCGAGCAGCTGCGAATACGACGTCACCTGCTGCGATGCGCCGCTCAGCGTATCCGCCGTGGTGGTGAGATTGCCGTTGAGGTTGCGCATGTATTCGGCCATTTGCGGGCTTTGCGAATAGTGTAGGATGCTTGAGGCCAGGTCGAGTCCGACTTGCGCAATCGTTTTGGCGAAGGTTTTGTCGATCGTGTTGACCACGGTTGTCGCGCCCTGATCGGTGATATGCGGGGCGATCGGGTTGATTTTCTCGTTCAGATAGTACTTGAGCTGCGCGTGTTTGATGTCGGGGGAGAACAGCGTCATCATGTCGGCGCTGAAACCTTTCGGAATTACGATCGCCGCATAGTATTCGCCGGATTTCACCCCGTCGATTGCCTTGTCGCTTTTCACGAACTGCCAGTCCAGCTGGTCGTTGGCGTGCAGTGTGCTGATGATGGTTTCGCCCACGTTGACGCGCACCGGTATGAGATCCGACTTGTAACCCTTGTCGTTATTGGCCACGGCGACCTTCAATGCCTTGGTGTTGCCGTAGGGGTCCCAGCTGGCCGCGATGTTGAACCAGGCGTACAGCGCCGGCACCACCACCAGGCCCATCGAGACGATCACGGCGATCACGTTGCGGGTGGCATGGCACATGTCCCGCTTGAAGATGCCCCAGATCATTTTCACTGTTCGTTCCCCTCCTCACGCAGACTCCTGCCAGCATTTCCGTCCGTGTTTCCAGCCGCATACTCAGCCGCATGTTCAGGCGCATGTCCGGCCGAACCACCATGCGCAGCCTCATACAGCCTCGTACGTACGGCATGCATCGGCTTGTAATGCATGCCCGGCCGGAACAGCAGGTTCTCGTGCAGGATCGCGCTGCGGAACTCTTCCGCACTCATCGCTTCCTCGCCCAGATAATTCGCATACCGTTCGCGCAGATACTCCACCACGATGAGATACGTGTCGATGGCGATGATCGAAATGATCCAACCGAGCAGCATGGCGAGCTTCATGCGCGTGATGAATAGCAATAGCAGGAACACGAACGGCAGTACCGCCAGCGCGAGGAATCCCCAACGCACCAGGCGCGGGTACAGGCGGAAGAAATGAATCGCCCGTCTGCGGGCGAGTTCGGGGAACTCCTCGGCGATCTGCTGCGCGGTCTCGGTGAGCCGCAACGGTTCCACCGTGCCTTCGTTATGTTCGGTGATCATCAGATCAGTGTCCGCCAGACGGTTGTCGAACAGGCGGTTGAGGTTCAACGCCAGCTTGCGGACCACCAAGCCGATGAACAGCGCCACAGGCAGATACCAGAACAGCGAGAGCATGTCGATCCAATAATGGTTGGCATACATGCCGCCGATCGGCCCGCGCATCGCGTTGATGCCGTAGGTGAACGGTAGGAACGGTTTCAGACGGCGGAAGAATTCCGGCATCATCTCGATGGGGTAGAGGCCTGCCGCGCCCGGAATCTGGATGATCACCAGAATCACGGCGACGGCCTTGCCGATATGCCGGAACGCCACGGCGAGCGCGTAAATGATGTTCACGTAGACGAACGAGGCGAAAATGCCGGCGAGGATGAACAGGAACGGATGCTCGCATTGGATGCCCAGCGCGAGATCGCCGATCGTGGCGATGATCGCCTGCAGGAATCCGACCGTGACGAACAGCAGCCAACGGCCCATATAGCCTTGGCGTGGCGTGTACATGCGGATCTTCTCATCGCGGTCCACTTCAAGCTTGTAGATCGCGACGAGCACGAATCCGCCGACCCACAGCGCAAGATTCGTGTAGAACGGCGTGACCGCGGAACCATAGTTTTTGACCGGGTAGAGGACCTGTTCGTCCAAATGCACCGGCTCGCCCACGAACGAGCCGACCTCGCTCGCGTCAAGTCCGAGCGCTTGGGAAAGCTGCTGGAACATCGCCGAACTGCTCAACGCGGCCACATCGGTGCGCGTGGTGTTGAGCTGTTTGGCGAGATTGGCGAGCTGTGTCTGCGTGCCAGCAATGGTGGTGTTCGTTTGGGTCACGGTGCGCGACAACTGGTCGAGCAGCCCGTTGCCCTGTTCCAGCGTGCTTTGCAGCGTGGTAAGCGTGCCGGACAGCGACCCATTGGCCAGGCTGAGTGTATCGAGCCCGGTGTTGAGATTCGGCATGACCGTGCCGGTGATGGTCGTGTGTGCGCTCGCCATCGACGCCGTGCCGTTCTTCGCCAGCGTGGTGACATCGTCGTTGAACCCGTTCGCGGTGTTCTTCCCCGCGTTGATCGCAGCCGTGGTGTCCTGATCGAAGGCGTCGATGCGCTGCTGCTGGAACGTCAGCTGTTTGCGGGCTTCGGCGAGCTGCGCGGAAAGATCCTTATACGTTTGGCTGTTCGGATCCAGCTGGCTGGCCTGCAACGCCTTCTCCACGCCGTCGAGCACATTGCCGGTGGTGGCGTTGACGTGATGCATGGTGCTGGACACTTGGTCGAGCGCGTCCTGCGTGGTGTTCAGTCCGCTGAGCACGGTGCCGGTGGCATTGCTCACGTTGACCTGCAGGCCGGACAGTTGCGTGCTGCCGTTGTCGAGCGCTCCGACCAGCGTGTTCGAGAATCGTTCGGTTTGTGTGCGCGTCTCGCTCAGCAAGTCGGACGCCTTGCCGACGGTGTCAAGCGAGTTGGTGATTTCCGAGGCGAGCGCGATGTTGGACTGTTTGGCTGAATCGATGGTGGTGAGGGCCTTGTCGAGCGTGGAACGGGTGTCGCGCAGCTGCTGTTGGACGGTTTCGAGCTGGTTGATGGTGTCGGTCAGATCGTTGACGACGTCGCTTTGCGCGCTTTTCACGCTGCCGGTGGTTTCTCCCGCTGCCTCCTTCACTTCCTTTGCCACGGCGTCGGCCACGCTGGAAACGAAAGTGGTGTTGATCTGCTCGTCGATCGTGGTCGCGCCCGTATCGGTGATTTTCGGCGCGATCGCGTTCAGCTTTTCGTTGATGTAGTACGTGATCGACGGTCGGTCGCCTTTACCGGTGACGGTGCCGATTAGTCTGGAGCTGAAGTCTTCCGGCAGTACGATCGCCGCATAGTATTTGCCGGATTCCACGCCTTCGATGGCTTGCTGCTTGGGAACGAAACGCCAGCCGAGCTGATGGTTCTTCTTAAGCTGGTTGACGGTCTGCTGGCCAGCGTCGAGATGGCCGACCAGCGTGGAGGTTGTGCCCTTGTCCTCGTTCGCCACAGCGACTTGGATGTTGCCCGTGTTCGCGTACGGGTCCCAGTTGGCGAGGATATTGCACCATGCGTACAGTGATGGGATGATGGCCACACCCAGCGTGACGACGAGCGCCACGGGGTTCTTCAGAATGCGTTTCATGTCTCGAAGGAAGATGGCGAAAACCTGGTGCATCAAGCCTCCTCGCGGGTATTGGTCGCAACATCTACGTGCGGCGGCATGCCCGTGCGGGAACACCCGGTTGGGCTCTTCGTCGCGCGATCCGGTGGACATTCTATGACTTCCGATGGAACGATCGCAATGGTTTCGCCATGTTTATTGGTCGGTCCCGCAAGTGTCGGGATATGAGACGAAAACGCTCGGCATATGGCTCTAGTGGGGCGGGCGACCTGGATATGGAGCGGACGGTCGGGAAAACGGAAAGGAAAGATGGCGAATGTTGTCACATGACAAGTGGGATAGGGTTGGGCGATAATGGAGGCATGACTATTGCAACGCCGGAACGTTATGCGCAAATGCTGGACGCCGCACGCCGCGGCGGTTACGCCTATCCCGCGATCAATGTGACCAGCACGCAGACCCTGAACGCCGCACTCCAGGGTTTCGCCGAGGCGGAATCCGATGGCATCATCCAAGTCTCCGTAGGCGGCGCCGCCTACTTCTCCGGGCAACGCGTCAACGACCGCGTCACCGGCTCGCTTGCCTTCGCAGCCTTCGCGCACGAAGTCGCGGCGAAATACCCCAACATCACCATCGCCCTGCACACCGACCACTGCGCCAAACAGTATTTGGACGAATGGGTGCGCCTCTTGCTCGACCATGAAGTCGAACAGGTGAAGCACGGTCAGGAACCGACCTTCCAGTCACACATGTGGGACGGTTCCACAGTGCCGCTGGATGAAAACCTCGACATCGCAGAAGAACTGCTCGACAAATCCCAAGCCGCGCACACCGTGCTGGAAATCGAAATCGGCGCGGTCGGTGGCGAAGAAGACGGGCACAGCGCCGAAATCAATGACAAACTGTATTCCACGCCCGCGCAAGGCATCACCGTCGCGCAACGACTCGGCCTCGGCGAGCGCGGACGCTACATGGCCGCCTTCACCTTCGGCAACGTGCACGGCGCATACAAACCGGGCGTGGTGAAACTGCGCCCCGAACTGCTCGACGAAATCCAGACCACGGTCGCGCTCGCGATCAAGGCCGGCGAAATGCCCGACCCCGCGCACTCGCTGGATGTCGCTCCCGGTAAGCCGTTCGCCCTGGTGTTCCACGGCGGTTCCGGCTCCGCGCCGGAGGAGATCGCGCAGGCCGTGAGCTACGGCGTGGTGAAGATGAACATCGACACCGATACGCAGTACGCATTCAGCCGTGCGGTGGCCGGTCACATGTTCTCCAACTATGATTCGGTGCTCAAAATCGACGGTGAGGTGGGCAACAAGAAGCTGTACGATCCGCGATCCTGGGGTCGTGAAGCTGAATCCGCGATGGCCGCGCGTGTGGTCGAAGCATGCAAGCAGCTCGGCAGTGCCGGCCGCGCGCTGAACTAGCCAACGGTCTTTCGAACTGTTTTCGGGCGTTTTCTGGTCTGTTTTTCGGACCGGTTGCAATCCGATTACGGTCGGTCCGGAGCCGTGAGCATCCCTCAGACCCGGTAGAGGGTGAAGAGTAATCTTTGTAAGGCTTTAGGCGCAAGGCTTAAGACAGAATCGCTTACGCACGGAGGTGCAACAACATGCCTGGAATTGTTTTGATCGGTGCCCAGTGGGGAGACGAGGGCAAAGGCAAGGCAACGGATCTGATCGGCACGAAGGTCGACTACGTCGCCCGCTTCAACGGCGGCAATAACGCTGGCCATACTGTGGTGGTCGGCGACGAATCGTATGCGCTGCACCTGCTGCCCTCCGGCATCATCAGCCCGAACGTGACCCCCGTGATCGGCAACGGCGTCGTCGTCGATCCCGAAGTGCTGTTCGAGGAGATCGACGGTCTTGAAAGCCGTGGCGTGGACTGCTCCCGACTGCTGGTGAGCGAAAGCGCGCACATCATCGCCCCGTACCACCGCGTGCTCGACAAGGTGACCGAACGCTTCCTCGGCAAGCACAAGATCGGCACCACCGGCCGTGGCATCGGCCCGGCCTACGCGGACAAGATCAACCGCGTCGGCATCCGCGTACACGACCTGTTCAACGCCGAACATCTGCATGACAAGGTCGAGGCGAGCCTGCATCAGAAGAATCAGATGCTCGTCAAGCTGTACAACCGTCGTCCGATCGACGTGGACGAAACTACCGACGAGCTGCTCAAGCTCGGCGAACGCCTGAAGCCGTACGTGGCCAACACCTCCCTGGTGCTCAACAAGGCGCTCGACGAGGGCAAGACCGTGCTGTTCGAAGGCGGCCAGGCCACCATGCTCGACGTGGACCACGGCACCTACCCGTTCGTGACTTCCTCCAACCCGACCGCCGGCGGCGCCTGCACCGGCACCGGCGTTGGCCCGACCAAGATCACCCGCGTGATCGGCGTCTCCAAGGCGTATGTGACCCGCGTGGGCGAAGGCCCGTTCCCGACCGAACTGTTTGGCGAGGACGGCGAATGGCTGCGCGCCCAAGGCCACGAGTACGGCGTGACCACCGGTCGCCCGCGTCGCTGCGGTTGGTTCGATGCGGTCGTCAACCGTTACGCGGCCCAGGTCAACGGCCTGACCGACATCGTGCTCACCAAGCTCGACGTGCTCACCGGCCTCAAGGAAATCCCGCTGTGCGTGGCGTACGACGTCAACGGCGAGCGTCGCGACGATATGCCGACCGACCAGGCCGAGTTCGCCGCCGCGAAGCCGATTTACGAGTCCATGCCGGGTTGGGACGAGGACATTTCCCAGGTCCATGACTTCAACGATCTGCCGAAGACCTGCCAGGATTACGTCAAGCGTCTTGAGGAACTGTCCGGCTGCCGCATTTCCGTGATCGGCACCGGCCCGCAGCGCGACCACATCATCCAGATCAACTCGCTGATCGACTGAAGCTGATTCGGCTGATTCGTCGATATGAACGTCGGTAACGAACGTCAATGACAAGTGCCGGTGGGCCTGTGCCTGCCGGCACTTTGCGTATGGTGTGTGCGATGGTGTGCGCGTATGACGCACACCGCATACACACCGACGGGGTGCGCGGCGGAGGAACGGAAAAGGGGAGTGCGATGACTGCAATGCCGCCTAACGACAGGTTCGACAGGTTTGACAGGTTCAGCAAACTGGTCCCGCGATTCGACCACCTGAAATGGAAGATGGCCGCTGCCGGCATTCTCGTCGGCCTGATTTCCGGCTTCCTCGTCGTCCTCTACCGTCTCGGCATCGAATACGGCACCGACACCGCGCGCTGGATCTACGCGCGCATCCGCGAAACCCCGTGGCTGGTCGCACCGTGGGCGGTCGCCGCAATCGCAGCCGCGCTCGCCATCGCATGGATGGTCAAAAAAGAGCCGATGGCCGGCGGCAGCGGCATTCCGCAAACCAACGGCGTGGTGATCTGCGGCCTGAAAATGCGATGGCAGACGATTCTGCCGGTTCGCTTCATCGGAGGCCTGCTCGGATCGCTCTTCGGCCTCTCGCTCGGCCGCGAAGGACCGTCCATCCAAATCGGCGCATCGGGCGCGCAGTTCCTATCGCACCGGCTGCGCGGCAAGAAACGTGAGGACGTGCAGGAGCATTATCTGGTCACCGCCGGTGCCGCGGCCGGCCTGTCCGCCGCGTTCAGCGCACCGCTGTCCGGCATGATGTTCGCTTTGGAAGGGGTGCATCGCAGTTTTTCGCCCGCGATTCTGATGGGCGCCACCGCCGCGTCCCTGACCGCCGATTTCGTATCGAAATACTGTTTCGGCCTGCGTCCGGTGCTTGACTTCGGCACCATCGGCCAACTGCCGCTCGGCGAATACGGGTGGCTGATTCCGCTGGGATTGGTGGCCGGTTTGGTTGGTTCGCTGATGAACCGTTCGCTGCTCGGCTTCCAAACGCTGTACGGCAAGCTTCCCGCATGGAGCCGCCCTTTGATCGCGATCGCACTCGCGCTGCCAATCGGCATTTGGCTGCCTGACGTGCTCGGCGGCGGCTCGAACCTGATCGCCATGGCCGAGCATGCGCGCGTCGGCTTGGGCATGCTGTGCGTGCTGTTCGTGGCGAAAGTGCTGTTCACCTCCACCAGCTTCGGTTCAGGCGCTCCCGGCGGCATTTTCATGCCGATTCTCGCGGTGGGTTCGCTCGCCGGCGGTATCTGCGGCGAGACGTTGCGCCAGTTCGGCAACCTGCCGTCCGATTCCGTGGCGATTTTCGCGGTATGCGTGATGACGGGCACGCTGGCCGCGTCCGTGAAAACACCGATCACGTCGATTCTGCTGGCCGTGGAAATGTCCGGCACATTGACGCACATGCTGCCGGTCGCCGCCGTCGCGTTCATCGCGTTGCTCGTCTCCGACCTGCTGCGTACGAAACCGATCTACGGCGAGCTGCTGGAACGGTACATGCGCGCGCAAGGCGGCACGACGGCAATCGCCAATCGCATCGACAACGGCATCATGGAACTGCCTGTGGAAATGGGCGCGACCGCGGACGGCAAGCTGATGCGTGACGTGCGCTGGCCGTACGGCTGTCTGGTGATTGGCCTGCGTCGCGGCGAACGGCAGATCGTGCCGCATGGCGATACGCGGCTGCGCGCCGGCGACTATCTGGTCGTGCTGTTCAGCGGCGAGGACGAAAGCGACGCACGGCATGCGATGCGGCGGCTGTGCGACGTGTCCGTCTGACGCGGCCGTACCGTCTTCCATAACCATTCGTAGACGTCTAGGGCCACCCGAAGTTATCCACAGTTATCCACAGTTATCCACCGAATCGGACATGTTCGATGTTTGGTTGCAACGCACGTGTAGACTCGTACAAGGTTAGGAAGACGGCACCTGCGGCCAGCTCGTTGCCGTATGGCTGGGGCGGAACGACGCTGTCCGCGGAAAGCCAAGTACAAGGGGAACGTGATGGAATCGCAAGAACAACGGGCGGCAGACTCGCCAAACGCGGGTGATGAGCCGAATCCCGCCACACAGTCGATCGACGTCGCCGAAGTGGCGCGCGCGGATGTGCGCCCGTCCGGTGCCGCCGCATCCAAGCATCCGCCGCAGATTCCGCTCGCGCCGATGAAACGCATGCAGGCGCGATTCAACCCTCTTGCCGATGGTCTGATGTATCTCGTGGTGTTCGTCGGCGGCTTCGTCGGCGTCGGTTTCCGTCGCGCCACGGACCTGCTGCTGCCGTCGGTGAACGGTTCGCCGTTCGTGGTGGGCACGTTCGTGTCGAATATGCTCGCCTGCTTCCTGTTTGCGATGCTGACCGAATACATGGCGACCGCGTCGTGGCTGCGCCGCAGGGTACGGCAGGTCGTCAGCCGTGGCGTCGGGCTTGGTTTGCTTGGCGGACTGTCGACGATGTCCGGCGTGATGTTGGAAACCATGGAAGGCATGCGCGAGCAGCGTTTCGGCAGCGCGCTCGGCTATCTTGCGGGAAGTTTCGCCGGCGGTCTGATCGCGGCCGCGGTTGGCGTGGCGCTGATGCAGGCGTTGCTGGCGCGCGGCACACGCAAGCGGGTCCGTAACGCGATCGCCGATGCCTCCACGGCTTCCGTATCCTCAATGTCCGATTCGGGCGCTTCGGACGCGTACGGCATCGTGCAGGACGTCCAGATGACCGACACTGCAGTATCGGCTACGCAGAGTGTTACGCAGACGGTCCCCATGGCCGATTCGGGCGAATCGGACGTGCCGGCCGCGCAAAATGTGCAGAACAACGTGCCGGACGCGCAGGGCGTGCGCCACGTGAAGGTGGCGGATGCGGCGCATTCGGCCGCGCAGGCCGCGTTGGAGGCCGCGCAGGCGGCACAGCAGGCGGCCCAGGTCGCCCAGCAGGTCGCGCAGACCGGGCAGGTGCCGAAAATCGAATCGCAGCCGCAGTCATCGCAACCCGTCGCACCTCTGCCCAGCTTCGAACCCAAGCCGGTCACCGCGGAAATCCCGCTCGTCGCCGACCCGACCACAGGGGAGGTGCGCTGATGACCTGGATGATCTGCCTGTTCGGCGGCATCGGCGCCATGGCCCGTTATGTGCTTGACGTGTCGATCCAACGCAGCTGGAACCGTGACGGCAACCACAGCTTCCCCCTGGCCACGCTCGTCATCAACGGCGTCGCCTCCCTGTGCGCCGGCATCGCCATGATGTCGTACTATGCGCAGTCGGTTGATATGGGCACGGTAATGACGTTCGTTGTGGGGTTCCTCGGCGGATTCTCAACATTCTCGTCGGCGATCAACGAGGTGCTGTCGCTGATTCGCAAACGCCGTTTCGCCATGGCCCTGGGCTATGGCGCTGCCACGGTCGCGGTGCCGCTCGCCTGCGTGGCGCTCGGATTCGGCATCGCCATGCTTGGCGGGCACGCGTAAGTAGTCGCGTAATTTTCACGTTACACGGGCGGTCATCGGGTAACGTTCAGGAAATCTGAGCGCAACCGCGCGAGCTGTTTCCTCTCCTACGTTGTGAAAGCAACAAGAGAGGAAAAACCTATGACAGCCGTAACGTATCTCACACGGCATCGTCGACCGGGAATCGTCATACTCTGTTCGATTGTCGCCGTTCTCTCGATGCTTTTCGTACTCCCTCCCGCCATCGCGTCCGCCGCCGATTCCGGCGCGCAGGCCGTCGATGAATGCAATCCGACCGCCAGCAACGGCTGCGTCAACGGTATCCTGCAGGACGCCGACAAGAAGCCGATCGCCGACGTCACCATCACGCTGTCCGGCAAGGCAACGGCGGAAACCAAAACCGCTGCCGACGGCAAGTGGGCGTTTTCCGTTGCCGATGATGGCGATTACACCGTCACCATCGACGCGTCCGTTGCGCAAGAGCACGGTCTGAAGGCAAGCAGCGCGACGGTGACGATCAAGAAAGCCAGCTTCGACAAGCAGCGCGGAGTCATCCGATTCGACCAAGCTGGCGATTCCACCGGCAGCGGCACGTCCGGCACATCCGGATCGACGGCGGCCACGCAACGCAAGGGGCGGTGCGACGCAAGCGAGATGATCGCAAGTGTCGCACCGCCCCTTTTGCGGGCGGAACGCGTGTGGAGTACATGCGGAGCGTGCGTGGAAGATGCGTGGAACGCGTCGTGAAACATACGTCGTTCACGGGTGAAAAAGTGGATTTTTCGGGGGAATTGAAGAGGGGGAGGGCGTCTTTCGTCAATTGATAGTTCATATTGTGCGGACGATTGCAAAGAAACGTTACAGATGCATGTAAAATAACACATAATATCGCGATTTGTAAGGAAACATCCCGACGATGCGGGGGAGAGGTGTTGGGCAATGGTCGGCATGCGTGACGTGGCGAAAGAGGCCGGGGTCTCGCTGAGCACGGTTTCGCTAGTGGTCAACAAGACGGGCTACGTGTCCGACGACATGCGCGCGCGCGTCAAAGCCGCCATGAAAGAGCTCAATTACGTGCCCAACGAGCTGGCACGCAACCTGTACAAGAACCGCACGAACCTGGTCGGCGTGATCGTGCCGACCATCCGCCACCCCTTCTTTGCCACCCTTACCGCGCATCTGCAACGCGAGCTGGCCGCGCAAGGACTGCGCACCATGCTGTGCTCCACCGCCGACGCGGAAAACGGCGAGGTCGAATACGTGGACATGCTGCGCCGTCACATGATGGACGGCATCATCGTCTGCTCGCACACCACCCATCCGAACGATTACTGGACGTCCATCCACCGCCCCATCGTCGCCTTCGACCGTGTGCTGGGCGGCGGCATCGCGTCGATCGGCTCCGACCATGAGCAGGGCGGCCGGCTCATGGCGCACATGCTGGTCAACACCGGCGCGCACCACGTGGTGATGATCGGCGGCCCGCGCGACCAGTTCTTCGATTTGGCGGCGCGCAATGGAGACAGCCCGGACGATTTCGACCTGCACAAGACAACGTTCCCGGCCGTCCGCTACTACCTTACGTTGGAGCAGGAGCTGAAAGCGGCCGGCGTGCGGTACGAGTACGTCGAAGCCGGCAATGTGGAGGATTTCCAAGGGTATAAGAACGCGGTGAATGCTGTGCTCAACAGTATGCCGGTGGACGGCGTCGATGCCGTGGTCAGCTCCGATATCGGTGCCGCGCTTTGCGTGCGCGAAGCGATGCGGAGGCATATTTCGATTCCGCGCGACCTGCAGATCATCGCCTACGACGGCACGTATCTGACCGACCTGGCCGGTATGAAAATGACCGCGGTGGCGCAGAATTTCGACAAAATCGCGCAGGTCGCGGTCGGCAATATCGTTCGTGCGATCGCCAAGGAAGGGGATGCCAAGGCAGATACGACAAGCGCCACGGGACGCAAGCCGTACGAGCCGGACGTGCTGATTCCCGTGACGCGCAAACTGGGCGATACCACGCGCTAAGCGGGCCGTATCGCCCATCATTGGACGGGCCGTTTTACCTGCTAAGCGGGTCGTTTCGCCTTATTCGTAATCGCCGGTCGGACCGATCTTCAACGCGTCCTCGTGCGTGCGGCCCGAATGGATCGCATCGTTGATCGCCTGGATCTCCGCCGCATCCACGGCAAGTGCGCGCCCGTCGATCGCGCTGATCGGAATCGACCATCCGCCGTGCGTCATGTACAGGCTGTCCGCTTCGCGCAGCTCGGCGATCGGCAGCTTCCTGTACTCCGCCTTCTTGCCCTCTTCGAGCGCCCAGGCGAACATTTCGCGCTGTGATGTGCCGTTCAGAATACCGATGCGCGGGTCGGGCGTGACGAACGTATCGCCATAGCGTGCCACAATCGACGAATTCGGGCATTCCATCGTGTAGCCGTCCTCCGTGAACAGAATCGCGTCGCCGACGCCACGGCGGGCGCATTCGCGGTGCACGGCGCAGTTGAACGCGTAGCTCAACGTCTTCGCGCCGTTGAGCAGCCACGGGGCGCGTGCGGTGATGTCCGACGGGTAGCCGCGCGTCATCGAAGCCATGGTGATCGGCTCCAGCGAATGCAGCGTGCCCTTCGCGTCAAGGAAGATGTAGACGGTCGGCGTGCGGTCGGCCGCCTTGCCCACGCCGGTGTCCGGATCGAGACCACGGGAGACGATGATGCGCAGCATCGGACCGGGTTCCGGATCGTCATACTGGTCGATGACCAGCTGGACCGCGCGGGTGAGCGCGGGAATGTTCGGCTCGGGCATGTCCACCAGGCGGGCGGAATTGGCGAGACGCTTCAGATGGTTCTCCAACGAAACCGGGAAACCCTTCCATACCGTGGTCGCTTCGAAAATGCCGTCGCCGCGCAGCGCGCACAAATCGAACGCGTTGATGATGGGGCTTTCCGGATCGACGAAACGAACCAGATCCGCGTCGGGCGCCACGCCTGCGCCTCCGAATAGCGTCTTGCCGTTACCGACTGCCAGAACGATCGAACTCATGGGAACCTCTCTTCCGCGCTCCGCGTCTTTTGATTGCCGCTTTATTGCTGTTGCGCTGTTGTGTTGCGTCAGCGTTCGCGTGCGTCTTCGGCGTCCAACCTAACCATGGTTTGTTTCCACTTGGCACCGCCAATTTGCAATGCGGAAACATACGCGTCATGAATCGCGCGGCTTCCGTAACGTTCGGCGACCAAGGTGAGGGAAAGCGACTCTGAACGTCCGTTTCTGCGGAATCTGATTTCGGGGTTCGTCGGCAGTTCGTTCGGAAAAGGCCGGACGGCGGCCGACGGGAAAGGTGAGCGCAATGGTGGATGGGATGTCCGATATGGGAACAACCGAACTTGGCGCGGCGAGCACGCCCGAACAGGCGCGCGCCGCGTTCCGTGACGGCCTGGTCCGCCCGACCTGCGGCATCGCGCAAGGCTACGCGCAGGCGAATCTGATGATTCTGCCCAAGGAGCAGGCATTCGATTTTCTGCTGTTCGCGCAGCGCAATCCCAAACCCTGCCCGCTGCTGGAAGTGATGGAGCCGGGCGTCACCGCACTCGTCACCGCGCCGGGCGCCGACATCCGTACCGACGTGCCGTTGTACCGCGTGTGGAAGCGTGGCGAACTGGTAGCCGAAGTGCCCGATATTCGCGAGTATTGGCGATCCGATTTGGTCACGTTTGTGATTGGCTGCAGTTTCACATTCGAGTTTCCGCTGATGGAGGCGGGCGTGCCGGTGCGGCACATCACGGC
>OMDC01000270.1_pt1 | contig 25382 bp, 19 predicted proteins | sample 1674201 | NCBI WGS metagenome assembly OMDC01 (sample SAMEA103958152, study PRJEB25191) | human gut metagenome | biome: human-associated habitat [ENVO:00009003]; feature: intestine environment [ENVO:2100002]; material: feces | place: Germany | collected 2013/2015 | reverse complement strand
ATTATGAATATCCTGGCACGCAGTGTACTTGAGATGTATCGTTTTGACCCTGTTGCCGATGATACTTCCCGCGACAACCTGATGCGCCAGAGCATAGAATTGATTTCTAAGTTCCCGACCATTATTGCTTATGCTTTTAACATGTTGCGTCATGCCACCTTCGGGCGTTCGTTACACATTCGTCATCCGCAGGAGAATCTGTCGATTGCCGAAAACTTTCTCTATATGCTGAAACGCGATTATACCGAGCTGGATGCGCGTACACTCGACCTTTTGTTGGTGCTTCAGGCAGAGCACGGAGGAGGTAACAACTCTACGTTTACTGTCCGGGTAACTTCGTCTACCGGTACAGATACATACTCGGCCATTGCCGCAGGTATCGGGTCGCTGAAAGGCCCGCTTCACGGAGGAGCCAATATTCAGGTAGCCGATATGTTCCATCATTTACAGGAAAATATTCAGGACTGGACCAATGTAGACGAAATCGATACTTACTTTACCCGTATGTTGAATAAGGAGGTTTACAATAAGACCGGATTGATATATGGCATCGGGCATGCCGTATATACCATTTCCGATCCGCGAGCTGTGTTGCTGAAGGAACTCGCACGTGACTTGGCACACGAGAAAGGTCGTGAACGGGAGTTTGCTTTTCTTGAACTTTTGGAAGAACGTGCTATCACTACTTTCGGTAAGATTAAGAATAATGGGAAAACAGTATCCAGCAACGTTGATTTTTATTCCGGTTTTGTTTATGAGATGATTGGCCTGCCGCAGGAAATCTATACCCCCTTGTTTGCCATGGCGCGTATCGTGGGTTGGTGTGCCCATCGCAACGAAGAGTTGAATTTTGAAGGTAAACGTATCATTCGTCCGGCTTATAAAAATGTGTTGGAAGAAGAACAATATGTACCGTTAAAGAAACGGTAAAAGAGAAGCTTGAAGTCAGAAGTTCACCGCAGATTTACAGATTGCACAGACCGGCACCGGCATTGATTGATTATCTGTCAGTTATTTGGTGTATTAGCTTATAGCTTTGGATAATAATTTACTTGTGATAAGAAAAGCCCTCGGTGGCGCGTGAGATCGCCGCCATCGTGGGAGCCACGAACCGTAAAGACGGTTTTATCGAGGGAAACGGCTACGCCGTAACCTGGGCCTTCGGCCACCTGGTCGGGCTGGCAATGCCCCAACAGTACGGCATCGCGGGTTTCCGCCGGGAAAACCTGCCTATCCTGCCATCATCGTTCATCCTCCTGCCCCGGCAGGTTCGGGAGGGTAAAGAGTATAAGGCCGACCCGGGTGTCGTGAAGCAGCTCGGTATTCTCCGGGAATTGTTCGGCATGGCCGAGCGCATCATCGTCGCGACCGACGCGGGGCGTGAAGGGGAGCTGATCTTCCGCTACATCTACTCTTACCTGGAATGCCGCACCCCTTTCGTGCGGTTATGGATCAGCAGCCTGACCGACCGGGCCATCCGCGAGGGGTTACAACACCTCCGCCCCGGCAACGAATACGACAACCTTTACCTCTCGGCCAAAGCCCGCAGCGAAGCCGACTGGATCGTCGGTATCAACGCCTCGCAAGCGCTTGCCGTGGCTGCCGGGCGGGGCGTCTGGTCGCTCGGACGGGTGCAGACCCCCACGCTGGCGATCATCTGCTCCCGTTACCTGGAGAACAAGGCGTTCAAGCCCGCCACCTATTTCCGGCTGAAGCTCTCCACGGCAAAGGAGGGCACGGAGTTCACCGTCCTCTCCACGGAGAAATTCGACGGCAGGGAGAAGGCGGAAGCAGCCCGCGCCGAGGTTATCGGCGCCCGAACGGTACGCGTCGTGAACGTGGAGCGCAAGGAGGCCAGGGAACAGCCGCCTCTCTTGTACGACCTGACGACACTCCAGAAAGAGGCCAACAGCCGGTATGGTTTTTCGGCAGAAAAAACGCTCGACATCGCCCAGTCGCTTTACGAGAAGAAGTTCATCACTTATCCCCGTACCGGCTCACGCTATATATCGGAAGATGTGGCCGAGGAGATTCCGGCACTCATCGGGAACATGACACGCTATCCCCGTTTCGCGGAATACGCGGGCCTGATGGATACCGCATCTCTCTCCCGCCGAAGCGTGGACAACGAAAAGATCGCCGACCACCACGCGCTGCTTCCCACCGAGAACCTCCCCTCCGAACTGGATGCCGACCACCGCATCGTCTATGAGATGGTCGCGGGGCGGATGCTCGAAACCTTTTCCGGGGCCTGCGTGAAAGAAAACACTTCCCTTACCCTGCAAAGCGCGGGGCATGATTTCACGGCCCGCGGCAGTATCATGGTCGAGACGGGCTGGCGGGCCGTCCTGAATGAACCTGTCGAAGAGAAAGAGGAGGACATGACCCTCCTTCCCGACATCGTGCAAGGCGACGAGCTGCCCGTCAAAGGATGCGGCACGGAACAGAAACAGACCCGGCCGCGCCCCCTTCACACGGAATCGAGCCTGCTGGCGGCGATGGAAACCGCCGGACGCGAACTGTCCGACGAGGCCGAACGCGAGGCGATGAAAGATGCCGGCATCGGCACGCCCGCCACCCGTGCCGCCATCATCGAAACGCTCTTTGCCCGCGAGTATGTCAGGCGAGAGAAAAAGTCGCTTGTACCCACGGACAAGGGACTGGCCGTGTATGCCGTGGTCAGGGACAAGAAGATTGCCGATGTCGCCATGACGGGCGGCTGGGAACTGGCCCTCTCGAAGATCGCCACCGGGGAGATGGACGCCCCGACGTTCCATCGCGGTATCGAGGTCTTCGCCTCGCAAATCGCCAAAGAACTGCTGGAAGCAAGAATCGACGGCGCGGAGAGTGACACAGCCTGCCCGCGTTGCGGCAGGCCCGTGGTGTTCTATCCCAAACTCGCCAAGTGTCAGAATCCCGATTGCGGCCTGACCGTATGGAGAACCGTGGGCCGCAAGGAGCTGACCGACAAGCAGCTCGCGGAACTGCTGACCAAAGGCAAAACCGGCACGATCCGGGGATTCGTCAAAAACGGCGGCGGAACGTTCGACGCGGCCCTCACGCTCGATGACCAGTTCAAGACCTCGTTCGTTTTCGAACCGCGCGATACTCCCAGGCAGGGAAAGAGGAACAAACGGAAATAATCGTTACCTTTGCCACTGGAAAAGACCTGTCATAACGAGATACGCTTGTTTGATAAGGATTTTTTCAGTGGTCGGCGCTTCGGGTGGGAACCCGGGGCGCCTTTCTCTTCCCCGATTATCAACGACCACTAAAAATTCTTATCATGCCAGACAAGCAACACCATACCCCCACGGGGGAATTGTCCTATTACGGACTTTCGTTACTATCCTACCTCAAGGACAGCCACCCGGAACTCATCGCCGAAAGTGAGTTCATCGCCGAGCGGGCCGACAGCGCCGCCCAAGCGTACAGCGAGGCGATCCGTTCGGGCTGCAACCACATCGAGGCCGAAGAAATTGCCCGCGAGGAACTCTGCCGCGGACTGCACTTTTCACCCTACAACACGCTGGTAAACATCCTCTGGAGGGAATTCGAGGCGGAGATTCCCGAGGATACCGCCCGGCAGGCGGCTCTACGCCTGCTGCCCCTCTGCCGCGGGGTGCTGGAGAAGTACGACCTCACGGACGACTTCGCCGACACGCCCGACTACGAACTGTTCTATACCGAACTGACGGGAACCGTCCAAATACTTCTCGAAGATGGCATTCAATAAGAAAACCCACCTCCGCCAGAATATCGACGCGCTGAAGACGGCCTTCACGCTCGACAGGGAACGGCGGGCGCCGACTCCCGAAGAAGAAAGGACACTCGGCGCATACAGCGGCTTCGGCGCCATCAAGGAAGTGCTGGAAAACCCCACCGGGAAACCGGACAAGGACGGCATGGCAACGCTCGTGGCCGAGTTGCAAGAGGTCATCAGGGCGAACACCCCCGACGAACGGGAATACAAGCGCTACATGGACGGGATCAAGAACTCCGTCCTGACGACTTTTTACACGCCCCCGAAAGTGGCAGACGCCATCGTGGAGGCGATATGGGATACGCGGATCGCCCCCCAACGTATTCTTGACCCCAGCGCGGGAACGGGGGTTTTCGTCAATGCCGTGGATTTCCACGACCCCTACGCGGAGATCACCTGCTTCGAGAAAGACCCCGCCACGGGGTTGATCCTGAAGCACCTGCACCCCGAAAAACGGGTGCGGGTACAGGGATTCGAGCGCATCGAACCCAAATACGCCGGTTACTACGACGTGGCCGTGAGCAACATCCCTTTCGGGGACGTGGCGCTCTTCGACCCGTTCTTCTCCACCCATACCGACCCCGTGCGGCGGCAAGGCACACGGGCGCTGCACAACTATTTTTTCATGAAGTCCGTCGATATGGTACGCGAGGGCGGCCTGGTGGCATTCATCACCTCGCAGGGAGTATTGAACGCCGAGCAGGGACGCCCCGTGCGCGAGTGGCTGATGAACCGCTGCGAGCCCGTATCGGCCATCCGGCTGCCGAACAACCTCTTTACAGAACACGCGGGGACGGAGGTCGGCAGCGACCTGGTTATCCTGCAAAAGAAAGCCGCCACGGGGGAACTGTCCGAACGGCAGCGGGATTTCATCGAATCCCGCAAGCTGTCGAACGGCATCCGGATAAACAACCTTTTCCAGTCGTTCGACAGGGTGATCCATACCGAGGCCAAAGTAGGCAAAGACCCCTACGGCAAACCGGCGATGGAGTTCACCCACGCGGAGGGCGTGGACGGCATCGACCGGGAGATGCGGCGTATGCTCTCGGAGGATTTCAACCGGCATTTCAACGAGAGTTATTGCCTGGAACATGCTCCGGAACAGACACCCGGTACACCGGAGCGGGAATTGTCCCGTCCCCGTCAGGCGGAACGCCAGCGTGCCGAAAGACACGAGCCCCGCCTTGCCGGAGAAATCGTCAAGGAGATTATCGCCGACGCCCGTAACCTTCAGCAGCAGCGGGAAGAGGAGGAAAAACGCCGCGTCGTCGCCGAAATGGCGGCACAGGGCTACCATGTCGATACCGAAACCGGGGAGATTACCCGAATCGAAAACAAACCCGGACAAGTGTTACCGGATTCTGCTGCCACACCCGCCGGAGAACCGACCGGGGAGGATCTGGCCGACTTCGGGGCCTGGTCGAAAGAGCGGGAGAATCGCTTGTGGGAGCAGCACCCGCCGAAACCCGAAGATTTCGGCATGGCAGATACTCCCGTGCAGCACGTGGGCGGAACAACGGAACCGAAACCGCGGGAGGGCTTCGCCGGGTCGCTTTTCGACACGGTGGAAACGGCGGCTCCCGTACCTGCCACCCAAGCTGCCGAACCGGTAAATGTGCAGCAGGAACCGTTGCTGACGCTCTACGATCTGTTCGGCTTCAGCGCCGAGGAGCGGCGGCAGGCAGAACTCGGTATATCCAAGAAAAGGAACAGCCGCCGGGGAGCAAAGCGGAAGACGCCCCGACAACCCTCATTATTCGCCCCGGCCTCCTCTCCGGAGGAACAGAAGAGCGAAATGCCGAAAACGACGCCACCGGAGCGTGATCCCGAAGACTTGTATGCCTCCCTGAACTGGGAGGACAACCCGCCGATCAACGGCTTTTACGAGATGATGATGTCGCTTACCCCGGAACGGAGGGCGGAATTGCGCCGACAAAGCGCCCGGCAGCAGGAAACCCCGGAACAGCGGGAACGGCAGGCGGTACGCCCCCCGACGGAAGCCCCGAAAGGCAAACGGAAACAAGCCGCCGGTACGCCGAGAACGGGCAGCTTGTTCGACACGTCGGAAAATCCGGAGGAGGAAGAACCCGGTAAAGAAATGCCGCAGATACGGGAGGCGGATATGAAACCCCGCCCGTTCGAGGGTGAGGTCGCCCCCTATTTCCGCGAGGGAACACTCGTCACGGACGGACAAAACCGGGTCGGCTACCTGCGGGGGATTGAATCCCTGCAACCCATGTTCCACCCGCTGGAACTCACGCCTGCACAACGGACGAAAGCCTCCATGTATATCGAGATACGCGATGCCTATTACCACCTTTATAACAACGAGGCGGAAACGCTGACGGCGAACCCCGCCCTGCGGGAGATGCTCAACCGGCTTTACGACAATTTCACCGAACGCTTCGGACGGCTCAATGACAAACGCAACCTCGACCTGATCAAGATGGACGCGCGGGGGACGGAGATTCTGTCGCTGGAGCGTTACATCGACGGCAAGGCACGCAAAGCCGACATCTTCGAGCGTCCCGTGGCCTTCAATCCCGATGAGATCACGCACGCCGACGACGCTTCGGAGGCCCTTGTGGCCAGCCTGAACAAGTACGGCCGGGTGGAACCGCACTACATGGCCTCGCTCACGGGAACTACCGTGGAGGGAATACTCGGGGAACTGAAAGGACGTATCTATTACAACCCGGAAACGGACGGCTACGAGGTTGCCGACAAGTTCATCGCCGGCAATGTCATCGGGAAAGCCGACCGGATCGAGGCGTTCCTGCGGGAGAATCCCGACCACGCCCCGGCCCGGGAATCGCTGGAGGCTCTGCGCGAGGCGACGCCCAAACCCATCGCTTTCGACGACCTGGACTTCAACCTGGGCGAACGGTGGATTCCAAAAGGTGTTTACGAGCGTTTCGCCTCCTCGCTCTTCGATACGGAGGTGAAGATCACCTTCGCCTCCAACCTGGACGAGTACGGCGTGAAGGCGGAAGCGACGAACGTGAAGATCACGGAGCAGTATGCCGTCAGCGCGCAGACCCGTAAGTACAACGGCCTGCACCTTTTGAAACACGCCCTGCAAAACACTTCGCCCGACATCACCAAGACCGTCCTCAAATGGGTGGACGGCGAACGGCGGGAGGTCAAAGTGCGTGACGGGGAGGCCATACAGCTCGCCAACAGCAAGATAGACGAGATCCGGGGTGCTTTCCCCGAATGGCTGCGCGAGCAGTCGTCCGACTTCAAAGACCGCCTGACAGACCTCTATAACCGTACTTTCAACTGTTACGTACGCCCGAAGTACGACGGGACGCACCAGGAATTCCCCGACCTCGACCTCAAGGGGCTGGGAATCGACAAACTGTATGACAGCCAGAAGGACGCGATATGGATGGACAAACTGCTCGGCGGCGGGATAATCGACCACGAGGTGGGCGGCGGAAAGACCCTTATCATGTGCTGCGGGGCCTACGAGAAGAAACGCCTCGGGCTGGCCAATAAACCCATGATTATCGGGCTGAAAGCCAACATCCATGAAATAGCCCGGACGTTCTGCACCGCTTACCCGATGGCCAAAGTCCTCTACCCGGGCAAGGAGGATTTCACGCCCCGGAAGCGTGAGCGCATCTTCCGGGAGATACGCAACAACGACTGGGACGTCGTGATCCTCTCGCACGAACAGTTCGGCATGATACCCCAGTCCCCGGAGATACAGCAGGAGATATTGCAGGCCGAGCTGGACTGTGTGGAGGAGAACCTCGAAGTGCTCAAAGCACAAGGCAGGGACGTTTCCCGCGCCATGATGAAAGGGTGTCAGAAACGCAAGGCCAACCTGGAAGCCAAGTTGCAGAAGGTGGCGCACGCGCTGGAAACACGCAAGGACGACGCCGTGGACTTCCGCCTCATGGGTATCGACCACCTCTACGTGGACGAGAGCCACAAATTCAAGAACCTGACTTTCACGACCCGGCATGACCGGGTGGCGGGCCTCGGAAATCCCGAGGGGTCGCAGCGGGCGCTCAACATGCTTTTCGCGCTGCGTACCATACAGCAGCGCACGGGCCGCGACCTGGGGGCGACGTTCCTCTCGGGAACGACCATCTCCAACTCGCTCACGGAACTGTACCTGCTTTTCAAGTACCTGCGCCCGAAGGAGCTGGAGCGTCAGAATATCCGCACCTTCGATGCCTGGGCGGCCATATTTGCCAAGAAAACCATCGACTACGAGTTTTCCGTGACCAACGAGGTCGTGCAGAAAGAACGGTTCCGATATTTCATCAAGGTTCCCGAACTGGCCATGTTCTACTCCGAGATTACAGATTACCGCTCGGCGGAGGATATAGGGATCGACCGACCGCAAAAGAACGAGATATTGCACAATATCCCGCCGACACCCCAGCAGACGGAGTTCATAGAACGGCTGGTGCAATTCGCCAAATCGGGCGATGCCACGCTCCTGGGCCGCCTGCCGCTCTCGGAGCGGGAGGAAAAGGCGAAAATGCTCATTGCCACAGACTACGCCCGCAAGATGTCGCTCGATATGCGTATGATAGACCCCGAACTATACAGCGACCACGTGGACAACAAGGCGAGCCACTGCGCCCGTATGATTGCCGGTTACTACCGCCGTTTCGAGGCGTACAAAGGTACGCAGTTCGTATTCTCCGACCTGGGAACCTACAAACCCGGAGCGGGGTGGAACGTCTATTCCGAGATACGGCGTAAACTCGCGGAGGATTACGGCATACCCCAAAGCGAGGTGCGGTTCATCCAGGAGGCGACCTCGGAAAAAGCGCGCAAGGAGATGATCGCCGGTATGAACGCCGGAAAAATCCGCGTACTCTTCGGATCGACCGAGATGCTCGGGACGGGAGTGAACGCGCAGAAACGCTGCGTGGCGATACACCACCTGGACTGCCCCTGGCGTCCCAGCGACCTGGAGCAGCGCGACGGGCGGGGAATACGCACCGGGAACGAGATCGCCAAACTCCATGCCGACAACAAGGTGGACGTGATATTATACGCCGTCGAGAAGTCGCTCGACGCCTACAAGTTCGGGCTGTTGCACAACAAGCAACTGTTCATCCGCCAGCTCAAGACCAACAACATGGGAAGCCGTACCATCGACGAGGGGGCCATCGACGAGAAAAGCGGCATGAATTTTTCCGAGTATGTAGCCGTCCTCTCGGGAAATACAGACCTGCTGGACAAGGCCCGCCTGGAGAAGAAGATCGCCACGCTCGAAAGCGAACGCCAGGCATTCGTGCGCGGCAAATCATCGAGCCGCTACAAGCTGGAGCAGATCACGGAGAAGATAGAGAAGAACAACGACCTGATACGGCGTATCGGCAAGGATCTGGAACACTTCAAGGCCCGCGTCGAGTTCAACGAGGACGGCTCGTACCGCAATCCCGTGAAACTGAACGGGCTGGAAACCTCCGACCCCAAGCTCATCGGGAAACAGCTCAACCGTATCGCCGAAACGGCACGCACGCTCGACAGGCTCGAACCCATCGGGAGCCTCTACGGGTTCGAACTGCTCGTCCAGAGCGAAACGACCGGGAAAGACGGGCTCGACCTGGTGCAGAACCGTTTTTATGTCCGGGGTGAAGGGGATTATCTATACCAGTATAACTACGGGAATATCGCCTCCGACCCGCGACTGGCGGCGATGAACTTCATCCACGCGCTCGCGACCATCGAGCCGACACTGGAAAAATTCCGGAAAAAGAACGAGGAACTGGAGAAAGATATTCCCGTCCTGCGGGAAGTGGTGGAAAGTTCCTGGCGCAAGGAGCCCGAACTGACGGCCCTGAAAACTGACCTGACGGAAATAGACCGCAGGATACAGCAAAGCCTCAAACCGATAGAAGAGAGCGAGGGAAAGGAGGCGGAGGAGGATAACGACGTGTGCCGGGAACGGCATGACACGGCGGAAGAGCTCCCGAAGGAAGACAACACGGCGGCCCGTATTCCTTCCCGGCTGCGGCAGATTGCCGACGCCTCCGGGGGGCGCATCGTGATCGCGGGCGTGGGCAGCCCGCCGGAGAACGGCCCCGCAAAGAAAGGGATTAAGATGTAAGCGAAAAGCCGACGGAAGTACAGATTTCCGTCGGCTTTTTTCATATGCCCATGAGCGTTGTTGTCACACTTCCTGCAAGAGTGTTTGCAGCTCCTCCTGCGTGGGAAGATAGGTCATGTACTGGGCGGCGAAGACCTGCTTTTCATCTTCGGGCAGCGTATAACGGACGACCGCGTCGTTTTTCTCCGCGCAGAGGACGATACCCACCGGAGGGTTATCCCCGGGATTCATCAACTCACGGGTGTAGTAATTGACATACATCTGCATCTGCCCCAAATCCTGATGGGTCAGCTCCCCGGATTTAAGGTCTATTAAAACGAAACAGCGGGCCAGGTAATTGTAAAAGACCAGGTCGATGTAGAAATGCTTGTCGTCGAAGGAGATACGCTTCTGTCGCGCGACGAAGGCGAAGCCTTTCCCGAGTTCGAGCATCAAGCGCTGCAAGCGGCTGATGAGCAGTTGCTCCAGATCGGTTTCCAGAAAATGCTCTCCCTGGGGGATACCGAGAAACTCCAGGATATACGGGTCGCGGATGATCTCTTTGGGTTCGACACGCCCGGGTTCGGTACGGGAAATCTCCTCTTTCACGGCTTTCTTGTCTCGGCTGGCCAGCAGGCGGTCATAGAAAAGCGTGTTGATTTGGCGGTCGAGCTGCCGGACACTCCAGTTTTCCTTGACGCACTCGTGCAGGTAAAAATCACGGGCGGCATCGCCCGACACCTTGAGAAGCGTGCGGCAATGCGACCAGCTCAATTTATCACACAGCGTGTGATATTTCGGGTAGCACTGGTAAAACTGCCTCATGTACCGCAGGTTGGTGGCCGTGAACCCGTTTCCGAACTCCGCCACGAGCCGCCTGGAAAGGGTGTTGATGACAGCCTTGCCATATCCGGCACGGCCGGTTCCCTGCTGCTCGTACTCCACTATATATTTCCCTACCTGCCAGTAAGCCCTCACGAGGGTCGAATTGACATGATGTATCACCTTCGCGCGCGCTTCCTGCAAGATATGGCGCACGTTATGCAGCAGCTCTTCCTCCCCTTTGTCGGCAGGATATATTTTATCTGTTTCTTTCATTGTTCATTATTATATAGGCTTCCAAGTGCAAACATACTGATTTTACGGCAAATATCGAACGGTTGTACCGCCTTGTCGTGCCTTATTCCATGTATCTCCGCGTTTTTCCATGACGCCGGACTCTCGGGACAGGGCCTAACCGGAACCGGCAGGACGATCCTTTTTCAGCTTGCGGAAATTACTGAAGTTACGCTCGATGAACCGCAGGACGTCCGATTCCCGGTAGAAGGTCTTGTGATAGATCATCTCGTAAGGCAGCTCTCCCGAGGTGCGGTAACGCTGGAGTGTGCGCTTGCTGATATTGAGCATACGGCACAGGTCGTAATTGTCCAGAAGACGCTCCCCGTCAGGCAGGATGGAAAGCGGTTGCTCCACGTCCCCCGTGCACAGCTTCTCAACACGTTCCAGCCGTTCCGAGAGCCGCTGCATCCATCCGTCGAAATATTCCTTATCCAGAAACATGGCCTACTCCTTTGGTCGGTTCTTGCGCCGCACGGAACGCTCCTTCAGCACACGGCGGATTTCCGTGAGGGAATAATACAGCTTCCGGTTGATGGCCGAATAGGTGATCACGTGATCCGAGCGGAGGCGTTGAAGGGTACGCCCGCTGATGCCCAGGTAACGGCAGACCTGCTCGCCGTCCATCCATTCGTCGTTTATATACTCCTTATTCCATGCACGCCCCTTTTCAGGGAGAGAGGCGATTGCAGCCTCTATTTTCTCTATACGCCCGACAAGCTCGTTATAGGCTCGCGAACCGATCACTATGATTTTCATACTCCTTTGTTTTTTAGTCTGTTACAAAGGTCGGGCTTATATGGACAGCTTAAAACGAGGTCGGTACGACTTTTTTTTGATAATTTGCAGTGAACTGATTCTCAACGGTTCATGCGGTGAAGAAGGCAGTGTTTTTTACCGAAATCCGCGGCCCGTACTCGGTATTTTTATTGGCAGAAATGCGATAGCATACTGTGATTCAACGCTTAACGGTGTTCTAATCCGGACGGGGCTACAACGGAACACCCGTATCGGCTCCTTATACGGGTGCAAATACGGGCGTTCGGGAAAGTTCCTTTCGAGAGTTACGGGGGAAAACCGACCTCGGTTCTTTTGTTATATACAACGCTGATTATCAGTGCTTCTATAAGAAATAGAGTGCTTTACCGGTTCATGTTCTACTCGGAATTGCCGTTTTTCTTGTTTCGCTTCCACGTCTGCATACGTTTAAGCAGGGCCTCTTTCGCCTTGTCAAGCCACGGTGTCGGGTTGTTTCGGATTTTCATATCGCAGAATGTCCTCGAAAGGTTCATGTCGAGGTGTACGTTGAAAGCGTTGGAAATGTAGCTGGCAAGTTGCGTGAGTGGCACATTGCCGAAACAGCCTTTACTGTCGAGCAGGTAAATAAGTTCCGTCAGATCCGTCTTCGAGTCCTGCCATGTCGGACGCACGTCAGGCAATGGCAGAACCATGTTCCGGAGGTTCGTGCTCTCCAGTGATTCCAATTCGCCCATAAGATAAACCGACAACATATCGTTGGCCAGGATTTTCGCCACCTTGAAATCCGCGTTTGTCGAAAACTGCGGGTCGAGTTCATAGTAGAAGGTTTCCAGGTATTGCTCCGTGTCGGTCTGCCCGCGCAGGAAATAGAGGCTGTCCAGGTGTGTAGCGCCGCTGCGGAAATAGCGGATAAAGTCGAGGCGTTTCTGCGTGTACGCGTTGATGGCCCGAACATGGGCGTCCAGGTACTCCCGTTGTGCCTCGATACTTCCTACCGGACGGTTCATCTCGATATTGTAGAGCTTGCGGTAATAGATCAGACGGCAAAAAAGACGGGGTTTGATTTCTTTGAAGAACTTTATTTCCTCGTCATCGTTTTGAAAACGGTAGCCGATGATATATTGTTTCAAACGGTCGAACGCTTCTCCCAGGACACGTGACGCTTCAAGCGACTTTTTCAACACGTCGGTATCCCGCGATTCGATACGTTCGATACTCCGCAGGACTTCGCTGTTTAATTTTTCTATAAATGCAATCATAATCCGTCTTGTTACTTTCGCGTATAAAGTTAGCGAATCGAAAAACCGGCGGATTACGATTTTTATCTTTCTCTTCGTTTTTTTATCACGGAGCCGATTTTAATGTCAGATCCGGCTTTCCTGACGGATGGAAGTGGGATTGCTCCCCATATTCCGCTTGCAAAAGTCCGTAAAGTGGGATTGGGCGGAGAAACCGCACATGTAGGCTATTTCCTGCAACGTGTAGTGTGTCGTCCGCAGCAACTCCCCGATACGTTCGATACGGCGCTGACGCAACCACGAGGAGGCCGAGCAGCCGAAAACCCGCTGGAAACGCCGGCGGAAGGTAATCGTGCTGGAATACCCGCAAACCCCAGCGAGTTCCGTGACGTTATCCGAGGCAAGATAATTCGATTTGACACGGGAGATGAACTCGTAATCGTCCCCCAGGTGCAACAGCTCCTCGAACTCCCCGACATCGGCGGGAGTGAGATGTTCATAAGAGGCGTCGAGCATTTTCAGCATGACAGCAGCGTTACATTCAACGGGCATACCCAATGTCTTACGGGCTTCACGCAGGTAATTCTTGAACCGCAGCCGCAGCGTGTCGTGATGCGGGTAGGAACACTCGGACAGAATGGTGCAAACCGTCCGCAGTTCATCGACACAACAGTAGCCGAAATACCACGTTACAAGACGCTCGACGTAATGGACGACATGAAACTCCTCCGAAAGCATCAGAAGAAGCAGGAACGGGGTGAAATCCTGGTATTCCCCCGTTATGGGACGGGGTGCTTCGTCAAGCAAGGAGGCGATGTCCCGCATCAGCAGAGAATCTCCCGAGTACGCTTTTATTTGTTCGGAACTGCGGGCATAATCCCGGTAACGCGATATGACCGCCGACAAAGCATTGAACTTCACGGCGTGAACGCCTTCTATAAAGGAAGGGCGAAGACTGTTGTAAATGGATAAGTCGGTTTGCATAAGTCATTTCTATAAAACGGAGCCGCATCCCCTTGTTGCCAAAGCTCCGCAAGTCGTTACTTATGAACCGCTTGGAACACGGTACGAATCCTAATTACAAATATATCGTATCCGACAATCCGGAACAAATATCAGCAGGCAAAAATGAAAATAAACCTCGTTATTTTTGATTTTTACCTGCAATAATATTATATTTGCAAACAAATAAGAGTTGTTTGACAGCATGAGAAATATAGTGTATCAAAGCACTTTACCAATTTCTTATCCGTTGCCTATTCTCATGCGAGTTTCTTTTAATCTATTTGTAGTCAATTAAATACCTTCAGACTACATCAAATATAGCAAAAAAGATGCAACTTGTATTCCGGGGCGTCGGCTGCGCCCGTTCCGCGGGCATGAGAGCCGCTTCAGGAGCGCTGCGACCGGCTCGAAGAAGTGCGAAAAGGCTTCTGCCGACGGAGCGTAAGCGTGCGGAACTCCCGGTAGGGTACGCATATAAGAAAAGTGCCCGCCGGATTTGTCCGGACGGGCACTTTTTCTTTTCGGCCGGTGTCTCGCGGCGCGGTTTTTCGTATTTCTATGGTCTGTACCGTCTTTTAGCAGTTCATCGCGCCGCAGCAGTGGATCACCTGCCCGCTGACATACGACGAGAGATCCGACGCGAGGAACAGCGCGACCTTGGCCACATCCTCGGGCGTACCGCCGCGGCGGAGCGGGATCTGCTTGTACCAGCCTTCCTTCACCTCGTCGGGCAGCTTGTCGGTCATCTCGGTCATGATGAAGCCCGGGGCGATGGCGTTGGCGCGGATGCCGCGCGGGCCCATCTCCTTGGCGATCGACTTGGCCAGGCCGATCATGCCGGCCTTCGAGGCCGAATAGTTACACTGGCCCGCGTTGCCGCTGACACCCACCACCGACGACATGTTGATGATCGAACCGCTCTTCTGGCGGGCCATAATGGGCGTCACGGCATGGATGAAGTTGAACGCCGACTTGAGGTTTACGGTCAGCACGGCGTCCCACTGCGCCTCGGACATGCGCATCATCAGGCCGTCCTTGGTGATGCCGGCGTTGTTCACCAGGATGTCTATGCGGCCGAAGTCCTTCACGATCCGGTCGATGACCTCATGCGTCTCTTCGAAATTCGCCGCATTCGAGGCATAGCCTTTGGCCTTGACGCCCAGCGCTGCGATCTCGGCCTCGGTGGCCTTGCCGTTCTCGTCGATCGCCAGGTCGGTGAACGCCACATCGGCGCCTTCCTTGGCGAATTCAAGTGCGATGGCCTTGCCGATGCCGCGGGCTGCACCCGTTACGACAGCCACTTTTCCTTCGAGTAATTTCATAACTTTCAACGTATTAAGAGTTTCGGTAAAATATTCTGTTTTTCCTTTTTTCGTCCAAAAGACGAACAAAGTTAAGAAAAATATTTTGAAACGTCCCGCTGCCGCCGGATTTTCGCCAAATATTACTAACTTTACCGTCCGTAAACGGAATTTCGTAAAACCCTTAACGATATGAAAAGAGACACCCAGATTTTCGATCTGATCGCCGCCGAGCGCAGCCGTCAGATGCATGGCATCGAATTGATCGCCTCGGAGAATTTCGTCAGCGACCAGGTCATGGAAGCCATGGGCTCCGTGCTGACCAACAAATATGCCGAGGGCTATCCCGGGGCCCGCTATTACGGCGGCTGCGAGGTCGTGGACAAGGTCGAGACACTCGCCATCGAACGCATCTGCCGCCTCTACGGCGCCGAATACGCCAACGTGCAGCCCCACTCGGGCGCACAGGCCAACATGGCGGTATTCTTCGCCTGCATGCAGCCGGGCGATACCTTCATGGGGCTCGACCTGGCGCACGGAGGCCACCTTTCGCACGGTTCGCCGGTCAACATGTCGGGTAAGTATTTCAACGCCGTGGGCTACCAGCTCGACGAGGCTACGGGCGTCATCGACTACGACGCCATGGAGCGCAAGGCGCTGGAGTGCAAGCCCAAGGTGATCGTCGGAGGCGCCTCGGCCTATTCGCGTGAATGGGATTACAAACGTATGCGCGCCATCGCCGACAAGGTGGGGGCGTTGCTGCTCGTGGACATGGCGCACACGGCCGGCCTGATCGCCGCCGGGCTGCTGGACAACCCCGTGAAATACGCGCATATCGTCACCTCGACGACGCACAAGACCCTGCGCGGCCCGCGCGGCGGTATTATCCTGATGGGCAAGGATTTCGAGAACCCCTGGGGGCTCACCACGCCCAAGGGTGCCGTGAAGATGATGTCGCAAATCCTCAATTCGGCCGTATTCCCCGGCATCCAGGGCGGCCCGCTGGAACACGTCATCGCCGCCAAGGCCGTGGCGTTCGGCGAGGCGCTCGAGCCCTCGTACAAGGAGTATCAGGCGCAGGTGCAGAAGAACGCCCGGGCGATGGCCGAAGCGTTCGTTAAACGCGGTTACAAGATCGTTTCGGGCGGCACGGACAACCACCTGATGCTGGTCGACCTGCGCACGAAATTCCCCGAGCTGACGGGCAAGCTGGCCGAGAAGTGCCTCGTGGCGGCCGACATCACCACCAACAAGAACATGGTGCCCTTCGACAGCCGCTCGCCGTTCCAGACCTCGGGGCTGCGCTTCGGGACGCCGGCCATCACCACCCGCGGCCTGAAAGAGGACAAGATGGACTACATCGTCGGCCTGATCGACCGGGTGCTGCACGACCCCGAGAACGAAGCCAATATTGCCGCCGTACGCAAGGACGTGAACGCCCTGATGGCCGACTATCCGCTTTTCGCCTGGTAAAATTCCGGTAGGATGAAAGAGGTCATCGACTTTTTCCGCCGCCTGCACGACAACAACGACCGTGCATGGTTCGACGCCCACCGCACCGAATGGGCGCACGTGAAGGGATGCTTCGCGGCTTTCACGGAGCAGCTCATCGCCGGGATCGCCGAGTTCGACCCCACGGTGCGCGGCCTCAGGGTGCAGGACTGCACCTACCGCATCGCCCGCGACACGCGGTTCAGTCCCGACAAGTCGCCCTATAAAACATATATAGGTGCGTATATCGCGCCCAAGGGCAAGAAGTCGGGGTTTGCAGGCTACTATTTCCACATCGAACCCTGCTGCGACAGCCTCGTATGGAGCAACCTGCTTTCGGCGGGGCTCTACTGCCCCGAGCCGGTCGTGCTGCGCAGCGTGCGCGAGGAGATCCTCGACAACGGTGCGGAAATCGCGGCGGCCATCCGCAAGGCCAAGGGGTTCGCCATCGTCGAAGAGAACAAGCTCAAGCGGGTGCCTACGGGATTCCCTGCCGACAGCGAGTATGCCGAGATGCTGAAACTCAAGGATTTCTATATTGCCAAGAAGATCACCGAGGAGTTCCTGCTCTCGGACGACCTGCTGGAGCGAACCCTCGCGGAGTTCCGCCGCACGCAGCCGTTCATCGCGATCCTGAACCGTGCCGTGCAGTTCGCCTACGAAGAGATGATGTAACCTGCCCGTGCAATAATGCAACCGCCTTCCCTGACCGGGGAGGCGGTTTTTTGTTGGCGGGAGCCTCCGGCGCGGCACCGTACGGGGGCAATAAAAGGCAAAATCCGCCGCCGCCCGAAAAAAAACAGGGCGATTCTTTGCCTGCGGAATAGGTGATTCGCGCGCTTTCCTTGTATTATATACAAGAAAGAAAGCTATGCGACAACAAATACAGAAATTCGGCAGGGCCCTGAGCGGCATGGTCATGCCCAACATCGGCGCGTTCATCGCGTGGGGATTCGTCACGGCGCTCTTCATCCCCTCGGGATGGTGGCCCAACACCCAGATGGCACGCCTGGTCGACCCGATGCTGACCTACCTGCTGCCGTTGCTGATCGCCTATACGGCCGGGCGCAACGTCGCCGGCGAACGCGGCGGGGTAATCGGGGCCATTGCCGCCATGGGCGTCATCGTCGGCAGCGATATCCCGATGTTCATCGGAGCCATGGTCATGGGCCCGCTGGGCGGGTATACGATCCGGTGGTTCGACAAACTTACGCAGGGACGCATAAAGGCGGGCTTCGAGATGCTCGTGAGCAATTTCTCGATAGGCATCCTCGGTATGCTGCTGGCCATACTGGGCTATTGGGTCATCGGCGGTGCGGTGACGGGGCTGACGCTGCTGGTCAGCAACGGCGTGGAGGTCGTGATCCGCCACGGACTGCTGCCGCTCGTGTCGCTTCTGGTCGAGCCGTCCAAGGTGCTGTTCCTCAATAATGCCCTGAACCACGGCATCTTCTCGCCGATCGGCATCGAGCAGGCCCGCGAAACCGGGCAGTCGATCATGTTCCTGCTGGAAACGAATCCAGGCCCCGGGCTGGGCGTACTGCTGGCCTGCTGGTTTTTCGGCCGCGGCAATATGCGCCAGTCGGCGCCCGGCGCCGTAATCATCCAGTTCTGCGGCGGTATCCACGAAATCTATTTTCCCTATATCCTGGCGCGCCCGGCGCTGATCCTCGCCCCTGTTGCGGGCAGTGCCGCCGGGCTGCTGTTCTTTTCGCTTGCCGGGGCCGGACTGGTGGCGCCGGCTTCGCCCGGCAGCATCATTTCGGTGCTGGCCATGGCTCCCAAAGGCCAGACCCTCGTCGTGCTGGCCGGAGTGCTGATCTCCACGGCGGTGTCGCTGCTCATGGCGGCGCCCTTCGTCCGGCGTGCCGCCACCGCGGAGGATATGCCGACAGGCGCAATCCCCGCCACGCCGTAAAGGCCGCGCAGTACTTCCCGGCACATATCCGCAAGGTGGTTTTCGCCTGCGATGCGGGCATGGGGTCGAGTGCGCTGGGTGCCACGCGGTTTCGAAAAAGGCTCTCCGATGCGGGCATCGGCATGGTGGTCGGCAACTGTGCCGCGGACGGCATTCCCGCCGATGCCGACGTCGTTGTCTGCCAGTCCGTGCTGGCCGGGCGGATCGCCGGAGCGGGACATGGCGCTGCGCTGGTCGTGATCGACAATTTCCTGGCAGACCCGGCCCTCGACGCCCTGTTCGCCCGGTTGGCGCAGCAGGACGGTGCGGACGCCATTCCCCGAGCCGGCGGTCTGCCTGCCGGGACGGCGGATGCACAGCCCTCCGACGCCGGCCTGCGAAGGGTGGGGGATGCCCCGGATCGCATGGCCGCCCCGCAGCCGGACGATGCCGCGGGGCGGTCTTCCGGCGAGGTCTTGCGCCCCGGGAATATCCGGACGGGACTTTCCACCGAACCCAAGGAAGCCTCGATCCGGCGGGCCGGGGAACTGCTCGCAGCGGGCGGATATGTCGAACCCGGATATGCGGATGCCATGCTGCGCCGCGAGGAACTCGCAACGACCTATATGGGCATGGGCATCGCCATTCCGCACGGCACGTCCGACGCCAAGAAGTGCGTCCTGCACTCGGGCATCGTGGTGCTGCAATACCCCGGCGGGGTTGCGTTCGGCGACGAAAAGGCATACCTCGTAGTGGGCATTGCCGGCGTGGGGGACGCCCATCTGGATATCCTGGCCCGGCTGGGCGAGGTATTCGGGGACGAAGAACTGTTGCGGAGGCTGACGACCGAAGGCGATCCGCAGGCGATATACGAAGCACTGAAATAACTACCTATATGACAACCGGAAAAGTAACGATCACCGCCCCGAACGGCATGCATGCGCGGCCTGCGGGCGAACTTGTAAAGTTAATCAGGGGGCTTGCGCCCGCCAGGATCACCCTGCGCACCGCAGCCCGGGAGGCCAGTGCCGTGAGCATTCTTTCGCTCCTGGCATTGGGGCTCAAACACGGCACCGAAGTGGAAGTCTGCGCCGAGGGCGGCGACGAAGCCGCCGCCGTGCGGGCCGTAACGGATTTCATCGCCGGCATCCGCGAATGATGTTCACGATCCGAGGAATCCCGACGGCGGGGATCGCCGTCGGGACGGCGTTCGTGCTGCAACGCCACGCATCCGCCGCTGCTACGGCCGCGGCGGGCGACCCCGTGGCCGAGGCCGGGCGGTTCCATGCGGCGCTGGAGCGTGCGAAGGCGGAGCTGTCCGCACTGGCGGAAGGGGAGGCTGTTTTCGCCGCCCATCTGGAGATGGCCGGCGACCCGATGCTCGCCGGGCTGGTCGAGGGGAGGATTGCGGAAAAGCACCTGTCCGCCGAGCAGGCGCTCGGAGAAGCCTGCGAAGAGGTGTGCGGCATGTTCGCGGCGCTCGACGACGACTACCTGCGCGGACGTACCGACGATGTGCGGGACGTATGTGCGCGTATCGGCCGCATCCTGTCGGGCGAAACCGCCCACGATCCCTTTGCCGGGCTGGCTCCCGGGACGATCGTGGTGGCCGACGAGCTGGCGCCTTCGGATACGGCACAGATGGATTTCAGCAGGGTCGCCGGATTGGTGACGGCGCACGGAAGCGTGACGAGCCATGTCGCGATCATCGCCCGGAACAAGGGCATCGCGGCGCTGGTCGGCGTTGCCGGGTGCATGCGGCAGGTCAGAACCGGCGACCGGCTGATAATCGACGGGGAGCGTGGCGAACTGATCGTCGACCCCGATCCGGCTACCGGACGCAAATACGCCGCGCGGCTCGAATCGCTGCGCCAGGATGCGTTCCGCTGCGCGGCGGATGCACAGGCGCCCGCCGTCACGCCCGCCGGGCGGCGGATCACGGTGCTGGGCAATGCCGCGAACGTCGACGAAGTGCGACGCGCGCTCGATGCAGGCGCCGAGGGCATCGGACTTTTCCGGAGCGAGTTCCTCTACATGCAGGGCCCGGCGCTCCCCGACGAAGAGACGCAGTTTGCGGCATACCGTGCCGCGGCGGAGCTTTGCGGGGCACGTCCGCTGACTGTACGGACACTTGATATAGGCGGGGATAAAGCATTGCCCTACATGCACTTCGAGCCGGAGGAAAACCCGTTTCTGGGATGGCGTGCGATCCGGGTTTCGCTGGCCATGCCGGAGCTGTTCCGCACCCAGCTGCGGGCATTGCTGCGCGCGAGCGCATTCGGCAACGTGCGGGTGATGTTCCCGATGATAGCTTCGGTCGGGGAGTTCCGCGCCGCCAAAGCGGTTGTCGAGACCTGCATGGCGGAACTCGACGCAGAAGGGGTTGCCTACGACCGCGACATAGCGCTGGGGGTGATGATCGAGACCCCGGCCGCCGTATTCATCGCCGACGAACTGGCTGCCCGGGCGCGGTTTTTCAGCATCGGCACCAACGACCTGACGCAGTACGTGATGGCTGCCGACCGTGGAAACCCCCGCGTAGCCTACCTTTGCGACGCATTCGACCCGGCCGTGCAACGCAGCATCGGCATGGTGCTCGACGCCGCGCACCGGGCGGGTATCGAAGCCGGGATGTGCGGCGAACTGGCCGCCGACCCGCGCGCCACGCAGCGCCTCGTGGCGCTCGGTCTCGGGGAATTCAGCGTCGGCCCCCCGGCCATCGCCCCGTTGAAACACCGTATACGGACTGACAAATAATTTTTATCTTTATCCCAACGTCTAAAACTCGAATTATGAAGAAAACAATGCTCCTGCTCTTCGCCCTCATGCTGTCGTCGGCGATTTGTGCGCAGGATTACCACGTTGTCCTGTGGGACAACACGACGGCACCCACCTCGAACGGGCTTTCGGGCGACGAGGTCGAATCCAAGCCCGGACAGTGGAAAAACACGCAGACGGCCGAAATGTGGATTTACAAGGCCGGGGACAATGCCACGGGACAGGCGCTCGTGTTTTTCCCCGGGGGCGGCTATTCGTCGCTCTCGGTCGGCAACGGACATAAGGAGGCCCAATGGTTCGCCCGGAACGGCATCACGGCCGCGGTGGTGAAATACCGCCTGCCCAACGGCCACAGCGAGGTTCCGCGCAACGATGCCGACGAGGCGCTGCGCGTGATGCGTTCGATGGCTGCGGAGCTGAAGATCGATCCCGCGAAAGTGGGGGTGTCGGGGACTTCGGCCGGGGGTTACCTCGCCGGGAGCGTCGGGACGCTTTCGGACGTGAAGCCGGGCTTCATGATCCTCTTCTACCCGGTGATCTCGGCCGACCCGGACAAACGCCATAAGGGGACTTTCGTACAGCTGCTCGGCGCCGAAGATGCCGACAAGCCCCTTGCACAGGAGTTCTCGCTCGAAAAGAAGGTCGATGCCGCCACGCCGCCCACGCTGTTGTTCCATTGCGACGACGACAAGGTGGTACCGGCCGTGAACAGCGCGCTGTTCTACCAGAAGCTCAAGGAACACGGCATCAAGGCCACGCTGCACATCTATCCGTCGGGCGGCCACGGCTGGGGCATGAACTCCCGCTTCCGCTATTACGACGACTGGCAGAAAGCCACGCTCGACTGGCTTTCGACGCTCTGATCCCGCGGCGCCTGCGGCCCGTGAAACGATAAAAGAGGCTCTGGAAAGAGCCTCTTTTTGTTGTGCGATCCTGCCGGCATTCCGGTACGGGAGCCGGCGTCGGTGCCGCGTGCGTCCGATCCCGGGAATCCGGCGGCCGGTATTCCCCGCTGCGCTTATTTCTTGCGGTAGATGACCTCGCAATGCTCGCCCGTGAGGTATTCGACGATATTGAGCACCTCTTCGAGCGAATTGGATCGCTGGTAATTGAACGTATAGCGTTTGTCGCCGTAGCGTCCCGGCACCGAAAGCCGCACGCCGAAGGTCGTCTCGATGTGCGAGATGATCTCGTGCAGCGTAGCGTCGGACATCGTCACCAGGTCGTACTGGGTCAGCACGAGGTGCGAAGCGTTGACCTGCGTAATGGCGAGGTTGTCATCCGCAGCGTCGTACAGGGCGCGCTGGTCGGGTTGCAGCGTCACCAGGTTGACCCCTGCGGGCGTCTGAAGGCGTACGGAACCGTGTTCGAGGACGACTTCGGCCTGCTGCGAACCTTCGTAGGCCTGCATGCAGAAGGAGGTGCCCAGCACGCGCACGCGCAGTTTGTCGGTGGACACGACGAACGGGGCGGCTTCGTCCCGCGCCACCTCGAAGAAGGCCGCGCCGGCCAACTGCACGTTGCGCTGCGTCGGGCCGAAGGCTTCGGGCAGCGTCAGTTTCGTACGGGCGTTGAGCCACACATGCGTGCCGTCGTCGAGCGTGACGGTCGTCACCGCATCGCCCGTGTTCTCGTAAACCCGGTATATGTCGGGTGTCGAGAGGAAATGCCATGCCGTGCCGGCGCAAACGGCGAGCAGGACGGCAGCAGCGGCCCCCAGCGTCCACCGCACCAGCTTGCGGCGCCTGGCGGATCGCTCCCCGGCGGCGATCTTCCCGATCCGGTGGTCGGTGCTGCGCATGAACGATGCGAAGCGCGCCAGGTCGGTGCTCTCCTCGAAGACGCAGCGTGCCCCCCACAGGCTCTTCAGTTCGAAGAAGTATTTGCGGTGCTCCTCCGACTCCTCCAGCCACGCGAGGAGATATTTTTCCTCCTGCTCCGAAGTCTCCCCGGCAAAGTATTTCTGTATGACAGCGTCCATTATAATCGTATCGTCCATTTGTTCTGTGTCCGTTTAGTATACAATCCACGGGCGAAATCTACCCAAGCGGATGGGAATTATTTTGCAAAAAAATGAAAAACAGCAGCAGAATCAGCTCCGATTTCGACAATTTTGCCCGCAGTTGCCTCAGGGCAAGGTAAATATGGTTTTCGACCGTGCTCTGCGCAATCCCCATCTGTTCGCTGATCTCGCGGTGGGAGAATCCTTGCAGGTAACTCAGCGAAAAGACCTCGCGGCATTTGGCCGGGAGGGCTGCGATCGCCTCGTTGATACTCGTGCGCAGATCCTGCGAGTAGAGCTTTTCGATGACCGGATTCCGGTCGGGATCGTAATAGGCGTAGCCGATGCTTTCGATACGTTCCTGGTAGTAGGAGCGGTAACTGCACGCATGGCGGTGCTTGTTGACGTAGTTGACCGACTGGTTGTAGACCGAACGCAGCAGGTAGCCGTAGAGCGACTGCCCCGGGTCGAGCGCCTCGCGGCGCACCCATACGTTAACGAATACGTCCTGCACGACGTCCTGCGCCCAGTTCCCGTTCAGGAAGAGGCGTGCGTAGGCCGTCAGCGGCGCATAATAACGGCCGCACATCTCGTCGAAGGCTTCGCGGCTCCCGGCGCGTATGGCGGATATGAGTTCTGCAGGCTCCATGTTCGTATGCACAAAGTTAGAAAATATTTGCAGATTGGCGAGCCCGCCTGCCTTTTTTGTTTTCCGCAGGGCAATAAAAACGGCGGCGGGCATGATACCCGCCGCCGTCGGCTGTCGGTCGCGCCTTCAGGGAACTGCGGGGTGCCAGGCGAAATTCCCGGGCACAGGCGCACCGCCCTGCGGCAGTCAGTTGGCCGACACGAATGTCCTGGTGAGGAGCTCCTTCAGGGTCTCGGGGTTGTTGGTGGTGATGAAATCCATTCCCCATGCGATGCAGGTCATCATGTCCTGCACCGTGTCGACCGTCCATACGTTCGTGACCATGCCGTTGACATGTGCCTCCTTGACCCATCCCGGATTGCCCGAATAAGCCGAGAAGCGGTAGTCGATACCCCCGATGCCGTCCTGCCGGACTGCGGCGGGAGCCAGGTCGCCGTTCAGGTATTGCACCATGGCACCCGGGAGGGCGTTGACGATGCGTTTGCAGGTCGTATAGTCGAAAGCGATGTATTCCACACGGTCGGTCAGCCCCTTTGCCTTTACGGCCTCGATGACGGCATCCGCCGCACGGGCGTTGCCGACGAGGAGTTGTCCATGGCCGAACCGTCGTTGCGGAACACCACGTCGAGCAGGTCGGCCGTCGGAAGGAGCGGCTCGCCGCCGCTGTCCATGGTCGTGGCGTTCGCCGTTTCCGACCAGTCGGAATCGAGGCTGCCGACCGCCTTGACCTTGGCCCAGTAGGAGGTGTTGCTCTCCAGGTTGGTCAGCTCCTGCGACGTTGCCGTGGACGCGATGCCGGTCTTGTAGGCATACTCGCTTTCGGGGGCTGAGGCCGAACCTTTCCAGTAGGCGACCGTGTAGGAAGTCGCATCGGGGACAGCGTTCCATTTGAGCGTCAGCCTGTCGGCCGCCGCTGCGGCGTCGAACGAAACCCCGCCCGGTGCTGCGGGTTTGGTCGCGGGGGTGATGGCCGTGCAGGTGACGACCACGTTGTCCAGCAGGGCGCGTTTCTCGCTCGTCGAGATCACGATGCGGCAATCGGGCGTCACGTTCGTGAGGGTTGCCTCGAACTCGCGGAACCGGGCTTTGGCAGCCGAAATATCCACAGGGTCGGCCGCAGAGACCTCCGTGACCGTGCCGGTGATGGCGCCCTTTGCGCCGAGCACGGCGCCGCGGACGGCCTTGACGAGGATTTTCCCGGCATCGGCGCCCGAACCGTCGTATTTCTCGCTGTAAGCCTGTGCCGAGAAGCGCACCTTGACGGTCGCCGCATCGGGCAGGGCGGTCAGTTCGGGGGTGTAAAGCGAGGCAGCCGCACTTCC
>OMDC01000252.1_pt1 | contig 26281 bp, 9 predicted proteins | sample 1674201 | NCBI WGS metagenome assembly OMDC01 (sample SAMEA103958152, study PRJEB25191) | human gut metagenome | biome: human-associated habitat [ENVO:00009003]; feature: intestine environment [ENVO:2100002]; material: feces | place: Germany | collected 2013/2015 | reverse complement strand
GCTGCTCCGCGCCATCTTCGGCGACAAGGCTGGCGACGTGAAGGACTCTTCACTCAAGGCTGACCCGTCGCTCAGCGGTGTGGTTATCGACAAGAAGCTCTTCTCTCGTGCCGTCAAGACACGCGAGTCGAAGAAGCAGGACAAGGTGATTCTCGCCAAGATCGACGAGGAGTACGAGGCAAAGAACGACGACTTGAAGGACATTCTCGTCGACAAGCTCCTCACACTCACCGAGGACAAGGTTTCGCAGGGTGTTAAGGACTACTCTGGTGCAGAGATTATCACAAAGGGCACAAAGTTCACAGCTACAATGCTGAAGAACCTCGAGTACGACGGTATTCAGTCGAACGACTGGACCGGCGACGAGCACACCGACAAGCTCATCTCTAAGCTCATCATGAACTACATACGCAAGTACAAGCTGCTCGACGCAGAACTCAAGCGCAAGAAGTTCGCCATCACCATCGGCGACGAGTTGCCTTCAGGCATCCTCCAGATGGCTAAGGTATACGTTGCAAAGAAGCGTAAGATTGGCGTAGGTGATAAGCTCGCAGGTCGTCACGGTAACAAGGGTATCGTTTCGAAGATCACACGTATGGAGGATATGCCGTTCCTCGAGGACGGTCGTCCGGTCGACTTGGTATTGAACCCGCTCGGCGTGCCTTCTCGTATGAACCTCGGTCAGATCTTCGAGGCTATCCTCGGTGCTGCCGGCCGTAAGCTCGGCGTCAAGTTCGCTACACCTATCTTCGACGGTGCTCACCTTGAGGACCTCTCTGAATGGACAGACAAGGCAGGTCTGCCGCACCTCTGCTCTACACACCTTTATGATGGTGAGACAGGCGAGCGCTTCGACCAGCCGGCTACAGTAGGTGTGACATACTTCTTGAAACTCGGTCACATGGTTGAGGACAAGATGCACGCCCGTTCAATCGGTCCGTACTCGCTCATCACACAGCAGCCACTCGGTGGTAAGGCACAGTTCGGTGGACAGCGTTTCGGAGAGATGGAGGTTTGGGCTATCGAGGCGTTCGGTGCCAGCCACGTGCTTCAGGAAATTCTGACAATCAAGTCCGACGATACAGTGGGCCGTTCAAAGGCTTACGAGGCTATCGTTAAGGGCGACCCAATGCCTACACCGGGCATCCCAGAGTCGCTCAACGTGCTCCTGCATGAGCTCCGCGGTCTTGGTCTGAGCATCAAACTTGATTAATCCGAACATCCCAAAACTATAGAAATATATGGCTTTCAAGAAAGATACAAAAGTTAAGAATAATTTCACGAAGATTACCATCGGTCTTGCCTCTCCGGAGGAGATCCTGGAAAATTCGTATGGTGAGGTTACCAAGCCTGAGACCATCAACTACCGCACCTACAAGCCCGAGCGCGACGGCTTGTTCTGCGAGCGCATCTTCGGTCCGACACGCGACTATGAGTGTGCCTGCGGCAAGTACAAGCGCATCCGCTACAAGGGCATTGTCTGCGACCGATGCGGTGTTGAGGTAACTGAGAAGAAGGTACGCCGTGAGCGCAGCGGACACATCGAGCTCGTTGTGCCCGTAGCTCACATCTGGTACTTCCGCTCGCTGCCTAACAAGATCGGCTATCTGCTCGGTATGCCGACAAAGAAACTCGATCAGGTTATCTACTACGAGAAGTACGTAGTTATCCAGCCCGGTGCGTTCGAAGGACGCACCGACGAGCAGGGCGACGAGTACAACGGTTCGCACAAGATGGACCTCCTTACCGAGGAGGAGTATCTCGACATCGTAGAGAACAAGCTCGGTGCTGAGAACGACCTTCTTGAAGACAGCGATCCGAACAAGTTCATCGCAAAGATGGGTGCAGAGGCTGTCTACGACCTTCTCGCAGGTCTCGACCTCGACTCTCTTTCATACGAGTTGCGCGACCGTGCCAACAACGACTCTTCGCAGCAGCGCAAGACAGAGGCTCTGAAGCGTCTGCAGGTTGTAGAGGCATTCCGCGGAAGCAAGGGCGTCAATCGTCCGGAGTGGATGATCATGAAGATTATCCCGGTTACTCCGCCGGAGCTCCGTCCGCTCGTGCCGCTGGATGGCGGTCGTTTCGCAACATCCGACCTCAACGACCTCTACCGTCGTGTAATTATCCGTAACAACCGTCTGAAGCGTCTCGTAGAGATCAAGGCTCCTGAGGTTATCCTCCGCAACGAGAAGCGTATGCTCCAGGAGGCGGTAGACAGCCTCTTCGACAACTCACGCAAGTCGAGCGCCGTTAAGAGCGATGCCAACCGTCCGCTCAAGTCACTCTCTGACTCTTTGAAGGGTAAGCAGGGCCGTTTCCGTCAGAACCTGCTCGGTAAGCGTGTGGATTACTCTGGCCGTTCCGTGATCGTGGTCGGCCCGTCCCTGCGCATGCACCAGTGCGGTCTGCCGAAGCCGATGGCCCTCGAGCTGTTCAAGCCGTTCGTCATCAAGCGCCTCGTGGACCAGGGCTTCGCGCAGAACATGAAGAGCGCCAAGCGCCTCGTGGACCGCGCCGACTCCGAAGTGTGGGGCGTGCTCGAAGAGGTCATCTCCGAGCATCCGGTGCTCCTGAACCGTGCACCTACGCTGCACCGTCTGGGCATCCAGGCATTCGAGCCGATCCTGGTGGAAGGCAAGGCCATCCACCTGCCGCCGCTTGCCTGCGCCGCATTCAACGCCGACTTCGATGGCGATCAGATGGCAGTCCACCTGCCGCTGTCCGCCGAAGCCCAGGCTGAGGCCCGTTCCCTGATGATGGCTTCCGACAACATCCTGAAGCCGGCAGACGGCCACACCGTGACCATGCCGAGCCAGGACATGATCCTCGGTCTGTATTACCTGACCACCGTCATCGACGGTGCCAAGGGCCAGGGCCGCGTGTTCTCCTCGCTGGAAGAGGCCGAAATGGCGCTCGACAAGCACGAGATCGACATGCAGGCCAAGGTGCTCATCCGCCTTCCGCAGGACTTCGTGCTGCCGAAGGACTGGGAGCCGGGCGAGGTCAAGGTCGTCGATCCGGAACCGGGCAGCCCGGACGTGGTCAAGGAGGAGCGTTTCCATGACGGCTCCGTCCTGTTCGCCACCTCCTACGGCCGTATCCTGTTCAACGGCACCTTGCCGGTCGACTACCCGTTCGTCAACGAGCAGGCGCCGAAGAAGCGTCTGAGCAAGATCGTCGACGACATCGCGACCCGTTACTCCACCGCTCAGGTGGCCGTGACGCTGGACGCCCTGAAGGATCTGGGCTTCACCCGCGCACCGTGGTCCGGCGTGTCCTTCGCGTTCTCCGACGTTATCCAGCCGCCGGAACTGGACGAGTACATCGAAAAGTACGAAGGCGAAGCCGACAAGGTCAACGAGAACTACGAAATCGGTATGCTCACCGAAGAGGAGCGTCGTCAGGAACTGGTCGACCTGTGGACCAAGTGCACCAGCGAGGTCTCCGAGGCGGTTGAGGAACACTTCGATTCCAAGAACAACCTGGCCATCATCGTGCAGTCCGGTGCACGAGGAAACATGATGCAGATCAACCAGATCGCAGGTATGCGAGGCCTGGTGGCAAATCCGAAGGGCGAGATCATTCCTCGACCGGTCAAGTCCAACTACCGTAAGGGCCTGTCCGTGCTGGAATACTTCATCTCCCAGCACGGCGCGCGTAAGGGTCTGGCCGATACCGCACTGCGTACCGCAGAGTCTGGCTACCTGACCCGTCGTCTGGTGGACGTCTCCCAGGACGTGATCGTGCGCGAGGAGGACTGCGGCACCAAGCGCGGCCTGACCATGAAGGTCGGCGAACGCGATGCCGAAGGCAACCTGCACCTGGTCAAGGCCGCCGACGGTGGCCCGTACTCCCGTCTGCTCGCCGCCGACGTCATCGACCCGGCCGACGGCGAGACCGTGCTGTACAAGGCCGGCGACGCCCTGTCCATGGACGTGCTCAACGATCTCGTTGCCCACGGCGTGGAAGAGGTCAAGGCCCGTTCCGTGCTGACCTGCGAATCCAAGCGTGGCGTGTGCGCCAAGTGCTACGGCTGGTCCCTGGCCACCAACAAGCTGGTGGATGTCGGCGAGGCCGTCGGCATCGTGGCAGCACAGTCCATCGGTGAGCCTGGTACCCAGCTGACGCTGCGTTCCTTCCACTCCGGCGGCGTCGCTTCCGCTTCCGATATCACCCAGGGTCTTCCGCGTGTCACCGAGCTTTTCGAAGCCCGTACCCCGAAGGGCGAGGCTCCGATCGCGGAGTTCGCCGGCGTGGTCAAGGTGGAAGACACCGAGCGCGGCCGTCAGGTCACCCTGAAGCCGGACGACGACTCCGTCGAGCCGATCGTCTACCCGGTGACCCGTCGTGCGCCGATGCTGGTCAAGGACGGCGACCATGTCGAAGCCGGCACCCAGCTCATCGAAGGCTCCGTCGACCCGAAGAAGATCCTGCGCATCCTCGGCCCGCGCGCCGCACAGGTGAACATCGTGGAGGAAGTGCACACCGTGTACCGCTCCCAGGGCGTGGATATCCACGACAAGCACATCGAGGTCATCGTGCACCAGATGCTGCGTCGCATCACCGTGATCGACTCCGGCGACACCGACCTGCTGCCGGGCGAACTCGTGGACAAGGCACGCTTCAAGGCCGCCAACATGGAAGCCGTGAAGAACGGTGGCAAGCCGGCCGCCGGCCGTCCGGAGTTGATGGGCATCACCAAGGCTTCGCTGGCCACCGATTCCTGGCTGTCCGCGGCCTCCTTCCAGGAGACCACCCGCGTGCTCACCGAAGCCGCCCTGAACCAGAAGGTCGATGACCTGAAGGGCCTCAAGGAGAACGTCATCATCGGTAAGCTCATCCCGGCAGGTACCGGCCTCGCCCGTTACCGCAACGCCACGGTGGAGCCCGACAAGGCCATCCGCGACACCATCTACCCGAACTTCGGTTTGGGCGGCGAAGGCACCGACAGCTCCTTCGGCGACACCGACCTGTCCGATGTGGACTTCTCCAACATCGACTTCGGCGACCTGAAGCTGGGCGATGACTTCAACCCGGATGACTTCCTGGACGACAACGGCGGCCAGACCGATCTGGGCGACACCCTGTGAGATTCCCCTCACGATAGTCGACAGACGAATCATCTGACATAGCGAAAGGCGGAACCGACCAATACCGGTCGGTTCCGCCTTTCGCTATATCTATATGTCGTGGGATTGCGAGGTTGTGGATTAATCGCGGGGGAGGGTTTCGCAGTCGTCTTTTGACGTTACTTGATCTTCTCCGAAAGCGTGGTTTCCAGATCCTTCAACGAACCGCTGAGATCGGCCTCCTTCGCGGCCTTTTGCAAATCGGACTGATCCAGGGTCGGCGAATCGATGTCGGACATCTTCGCATGAAGATCCTGAAGCTTTTCGTAATCGGCGGACCCATACTCGATATCGTTGAGATTCAGATCGGCCATCTGATCCACAATGTCCTTCTTCTTGCTGACGCTTTCCTGCATATCCGCGCCATACTCGGCATAGGACTTGATGGGAACCTTGGCCAGATCGCCGGCGTCGGCGGCACAGCTTTCGAGCGCCTTGGAAAGATCGCGATAGTACGAAGACATGTCGGCGGAGTCGAATTTCGGCAGCTTCGTGCAGGTATGCGTCATCTTCATGAGCGCGGGCATGGTCTGGGCCAGATCGTTCATGTACCTCTCGTATTTCGCACGGTCCTGCTCGAACGTCTCGTACTTCTCCTTGACGTTCTTGTCTTTCTTCACGGCCTTCATGGCAGCCAGCTTGTCGCTGTCCTGCTTGAAGGTCTTCAACTTCTTCTTGCCCTCGTCATAAGCGGAGGATGAATCGTTGTCCGTTGCGCTCGCCGCCGAGCTGAATTCCTCATTGATGGCTGTATAGCTGCTTTCCAACGCCTGCATTTGGACCAGCGCTTCCTCGTAATCGGAACGGCTGACGCGATTCGTAAGGAAGAACACCGCTGCCAGCGCGATGACGACGACTGCGGCCACCGCGCCGATGATAATGGCGACCGGCGGCTTATTTTTGGCCGCGGCGCCGGCTTGCTGGGAAGGAAAGTTGCCGGACATTGGCGGTTGCGGCTGACCGTATTGTTGCGATTGGGCATATTGTGGCATCGCAGGCTGTGGAACCGCCGGTTGAGACGCGGTAGGCTGGGGCATGGCGGGCTGACCGTACGGCATCGGCCGCGGCTGACCATACTGCGGCATCGGCGGCTGAGGCTGTCCATAAGGTTGCGGTTGTCCGTATTGCTGCGGCTGGCCGTATGGCATGGGTTGCGGCTGTCCGTATTGAGGCCCGCCCGGCTGTGGCTGACTGTAGTTTGGCGCCTGCGGCTGCGGAGGCTGGTTATACTGCGGTTGCCCATTCTGCGGTTGACCATACGGAGGAGTGTTCGCCGTGAGAAAAGTCCTTCTTAGCCTTTTTCCTTTTTTTGAATGTCGAATCCGTGAACACGGAGGGAAACATCGACGTGTCCGTCTCTTTTGACGAGTTACAGCATAATATTTTGAGATGGAATATGCGAGCATCGTATTGCAGAATGAGTATCGTCAGACGGCATGGACGTCACCTTCCTACAATGGGAGTATGAGTTTTCTACCTTACCCGCCGCCGCCCGAACCAGGGTGGTATGACGATGACGTCACGGTGATGGCGCAACCCACAGCCGAACCCGTCGACAATGCCGCCGATTCCTTGGAAACACGCGAACGGCTCGCCGCACAGAACGAATCGGACGACCACGATATGCAGGATGTTTCCGTTGCGAAGGGCGACGCTGCCATTTCGGACGAGGACGATATCGACTGGGACGGCACCGTGCTTTCCGAAGCCTTCACCATGAAGCAGCCGAAGCACACGTACGTGCTGGACAACGAGCAGACCGGACAGCAGGTGATCGTGGATATGGGCGTGCTCCTTGGCCGCAAGCCTTCGGCCGAAGTGCCCGCCGGCGCCAAATCGGTCAAGCTGGAGGATCCGACGCGCACAATCTCACGCAACCATGCGGCGATCAGCTTCGACCAGGATGGCACGCTGTGGATAGAGGATTACGGTTCGCTCAACGGCACGTACATCATCCAAGACGATGTCGAAACCAAAGTGGAACACAAGCCGATGCAGCTGGAGGCGCCATGCACGGTGCGTATCGGCGACCAGTTCTTCCAATTCCGCAAACAGTGAGGACGTTTGTCAGTGAAGACACGATTACGCTGACGGACTGCGTTGACGATTTGTGTTGACAGCGTCGGCGCGGACGGTTAGCGGTAAGACGATAAGGGGTTGTCACGGAGATTCCCGCGACAACCCCTTATGTTTCAAATGGTCTGATAATCGGCGTTAGCTCACTGCTGGCGCAGACGAATGGCCGCGTTGATGGCCGAATCGTTCAACTGGCCAAGCCAGGCAAGCAATTCCGGATAGATGTACGGATTGCGCGCAAGACACGGACGAAGCTCCGGCGCTTCGCTGGCGATACGGGCCATCAACATCTGATCGGTGGTGGTCATGGCCAGTTCCGCGGTGAGCCCCGCGTCTGCCGGCGATTCCTGGGCCGCGGCATACTGCTGTTCGGCATACTGCTGTTCCGGTTCGTTCTGCGGCTGGCTCGATGAATAATCGGCCACTTCGGACAAATCGGCGGGATTTATGTATGGGTCGACATACTCGGTCGAAGCCTCGTTAGACGCCGCATAGGCAGCGTCCTGACCGTATTGCTGGTTCACCGGCTGTTCCGGCTGATACTGCTGCTGCTGGAACTGTTCCGCCACTGCCGGCTGATACTGCTGTTCCGGCTGGACCTGTTCGGCAACCGGTTCGGCCATTGGCTGGGCCGTCGGCTCGGCAATCGGCTGCGGCTGCACGCCATTTTGCGGAACCGGCCAGCCCATCGCCACCAGCTGCTGGCGGGCGCGCTCATCGCCGAATTCGGCGACCCAACGCTTCAGACCCGGGTACGCTCGCGGATTGGCAACGACATTCGCACCGAATTCCGGATTCTCGTACGCGATTTTCGCCAGGAACACGGGATCGGCGTTCGGATCCTGCACGGCCGCCACCGCGGCATCGAAATCGACCATCATGATCTCCTTGTCTCGTGGTCTGTAACCATCTTATTGAATGGCTCGTAACGTTTGCAACGTACCGTCCAGCGCATCGTCGATATCCTCGTCATCGCCGATCTTGCTGACGTTCCAATCCTCGTCGCACGGCATATCGGAACGCATATCCACCACGATGACGGTGATGTTGTCGCGGCCACCGGCGTTCAGCGCGGCATGTACCAGCATGTCCGCGGCCATCTGCGGGTCGGCGTACGCCGCCGCGATCTCGGCAAGCTGCTCACGGCCGATCTGTGCATGCAGCCCATCGGAACAGATGATGAACCGTCCGTCCGCACGCGCGGCGTACCAGTCAGGCTGGATGCCGGCAGGCGCGCCGACACATTGCGTGATGATGTTGCGCGGAATGCAACGGCTCGCCTCATCGGGCAGCATCTGCCCCGAATCGATGGCGTTCTGCCGTTCCGAATGGTCGCGGGTGATGCACGTCAGCGAATCCGCCAGCCACGCGCCATTGCCGTCGGCGCGCATATGGTACGTGCGGGAATCGCCCACATTGACGATGTAACACCGTTCGTCGGAACATATCGCGTCATCGCCGACACGCGTCGGCAGCAGCACGCCGCTGATGGTAGTGCCCGCAACGCCGCCGAGCTGCTCACCCAGACGGAGCACCTCCTGCTGGGCAAGGATCAGCGTTTCGTCAATCGCGTCAAGATCGCGCGTCGGCAGTTCGGCCAAACGCGCGAACCGTTCCGCAACATCGGAACTGGCCTGCTTGCCGCCCTTGCCGCCACCCATGCCGTCGCACACCACATACACGCCGTTGCCTGCGCAGGCGCTGTCCTGGTTGTCTTTCCTACGCAAGCCGATATTGCTGTTCAGACCGACCTCAATATGTTTGACGTTCATGAGTCCCGCCCTTTCACACCGATTTTCCGCAAGCGGATTTTCCGGAAGTGGAACACGTCCGCAAGCGATAGTTTCGCCCGCCACCTGCGGAACGTCGGCAGCGAGCCGAGCATGAACTTTCGTTCTTCGGCGATGTCATGCCAGTAGCGTTCCGCATGCTCCTGCGTGACATCGCCTCCGGAGAAGGCCGCGTAATCAGCCTCCCTGCCCAGCGCGAGCAGTGTATCGGCTTCGAAGCCCATCTGTTCGGCGATGGCCTGCGCCTGCTCGTTTCTGGTGCCTTGGACGTCAAGGCCGCTTTGCCGGGCAAGCGCCGCGACCGCCTGCCATCCGGCAGCGACGCGTTGCGATGCGCTGCCATGCCTGCGCGCCCGAGCCAGGGCGATCGCCTTGATGGCGAGCAGCAGGCCGCAGACGATGAGCACTGTCCACAGAGGGCTGCCGTAGATGGCGACTTTTCTGACGATTCTGCCGAAACGCTGCCAGAACAGGCTCGTCGGCGTCTCGTCGGCCATGCTGCCGCCAAGCGACGTTTTGCCCTTGGCTTGGTTGTCGTCACGCAGCGGATCGGTAAGCGGCACCGGAGGCTGACGCACCAAGGTCTGCGGATTGGGCGGAGTGAGATTCTGGTTCTCGTCGGGAACCTTCGTTTCCTTCGGTGTCGGGTAGAACGCCACCCATCCGTAACCGTCCAGCTTGATCTCCACCCAAGCGGTCACATCGTTGCCGGTGAATTTCGTGGTGGTGGTTTTGCCATGCTTCTCGGTGCGGCTGTCGCTGATCTCGCCCTCGTCGTTCTTCGGCAGGAAGCCCAGCACCACGCGGCTCGGCAAGCCGAGACTGCGGGCCATAAGCGCCATCGCGGAAGCGTATTGCTCGCTGTCTCCAACCATCGCACTGCCGGCGAGCAGCTGGTCGATGCGATAGTTGCCGTGACCGGCCCTGGACGGGTAATCGCCATTCAAACCATGGGAGAACCAGCCGGATTCCCTGAGCTTGTCGGCAAGAGCCTGCGCGGCCTCGCCGCCCTTGGACTGGCCGCCCGCAATCGCGGTGGCCAGCTTATCCACGCAATCGGGCACATCCTCCGCCTTGGGCTGGCTGATGGAGGAAGCATTCGCCTTGGCGATCTCCTTATCCGTCGGCGTCCGCGGAATGACGCCGGTTTCCGTATAGGACAATCCCGGAGAGGTGCGCGAAGGGTAGATCGCCGACATGGTGTCGGTGTTGTAGTAGAACGAATCGGCGTCCGACGATGTGGCGAACTTCACGCTGGAAGCCGCGCCGGCCATCGGCAGCCAATAGTCGCTCAAACCGTCATTGACCGTGAATTTCGCGGTGAACCGCTTGCCGGTGGCGTTGTTTGCGATGGAATCGCCCACACGATGGTAGTTGGAGGAATCCGAAGCCATGGTGGAATCGGACAGGTTCCACACATTGCCGTCGAAACGGTCCATAACCGCCAAACGCACCGTGGAACCGGCCGGCAGATCGTCGACGGTCAGCAGCACATCGTCCTTATGGTTCTTGATATACGAACGCATGCCGCTCAACGGGCTGGTGTAATCGTACGGGCTCAGCGGCGGATCATAATGGTCGCGCAGAATGGTGCGGTTTTGCCCGACCACCAAGCATCCGCCGATCGCCACAGCCGAAGCCAGCAGCACGATGACTACGGAACTGAGCCAACGGCCCAATTCCAACAGTTTCCAACGCGCGCTGACCCAAACCACCAGCACGACCGCCATAATCGTGCCGATCGCCATACGGTAGAAGCCGCTCGACGTGCCAAGCAGCGCGCAGATCGCGAGATTCGCCACGACGGGAACGACCGCGACCATCGTAAGCCGGCCATCCTCCGCAACCGCGAAGATACCGGCCAGCAGCGCGGTCCACAGGCAGATCGTCCACACGGCGAGCAGCGAGCCGTCGCCGGTGCCGGTCGGCGGGTCGATGGCCAGCAGGTATTTGAACGAGCCGAGCATCCGCATCCACCCTTGCGTCAACGTGCGCAATGTGGGAATGACATGGGCGATGGTGGTGCCATTCAGGAAGATGACCGGGCCGACCACCAGCTGCGCACACGCCATGAACAGCATCTGCCACCACAGGCGCAACGCGGGAACGAGACCGGCAAGCGCCACGAGCGAGCCGATGATGGTGGCGGGGATTGCGGCGCTCGTCCAAGACAGGGCGGAGCCGTATACGTCGATGAGGTTGCTGGCTGCGGCGATGGTCAGCAGGGCGGCGACCGTGAGGCTTGCGTATTGCGCGGCGTGTGGCTGGTTGGTGTTGGGCATGGCTGGGGACTTGCCGCTGCGGGACATCCAGATGACGGAGTGGGTGGAGTCCGCCCATGAGCCGGTGCCTGTGCCGGTCGCCATGCCAGTGTTGGTGTTGGCGGAGTTGGTGCCTGTGCCGGTGAGGTTGCCGGTGAAATTGCCGGTGTTGGTGAATGTGGTGCTCATGCCAGCACCCCCATGATCATGGGGAGGTCGTTGAGGTCTCCCACGGTTGCCAAGGTGAAGTCGGAGTAGCGTTTGATGGCGCGCGGTTGGCCGGTTGCGGCTTGAAGCACCACGCAGGTTGCGGAGCGGGGGAGTGCGAGGACCATGTGTTTGATGTCGTCGATGGTTTTGAGCCTGCCGACGGTGAAGAAGTAGAAGGATGCGTCGGGGGCATGTTCGAGAGTGGTTTGCGCGAGGTTGGGATTGTCGTCGATGTCAGGGTCGATGCCGCTGCAGCCATCGAGAAATTCCGTGGCGTTGCGCGGAATGGCGTGCGTGGAACCGGCATGCGCGGTGACTGGCCGGTTCTGCTGCAGGCATTGCACGCCGATGGAGGCGTGGACGGATACGGCCAGTTCGAATTCCTGGGAATCGATGTAATCATCCGGGTTCACGCTGATGGTCAGAGCGGTGTCGGTACGGCGGGTGGCTTCGTATTGGCGGATCATAAGCGATCCGGTTTTCGCGGAGCTGAGCCAATGCACGTTGCGCACGTCATCGCCGGGCTCGTATTCGCGCAGGCCGTAGAAGTCGAGGTCGTCGTCGACGATTTCGCCGCTTGGCTGACCTTCCAAATCGCGTGGAATGCCGGCGTTCAGGGTACTGAGCAGCACGGTCTGCGGGTGGATGAACACGTTGATCTGGTCCACGAGTTTCTTTTCGTGGCGAATCAGACCGAACGGGTCGCCTTTGCGGATGGATAGCGGGCCGATGGGCAGCACCGCACGGCTGACGGCGGTGAATTCCACGGTCGTCTGGCGTGACTGGCCTGCGGCGAGCATGGGAATGGCGAACCGTTCGTGGTTGTCTCCGATGGGCAGGTCGCCGCGCGCCGACGTGGTGGGGGTGCGGCCCGGATTGTCCACGCAGACGTCGATTTTCACCGTGTCTGACACCGTGACGCGTCTGCTGGACACGTCGATGGTGGCTTGGAACGAGGTGTTGCCAAGGGAAAGCATGACCGCCGCGGCCAGCATGACCGCGAACACCACCGCCATGGCCAGCAGCTCATGCCACCCCAGCAGGACGAACGCCACCAGCGAGGCGACGGCGAGCGCCGCCACCGCCCAGCCAAGCGGCGACACGTATGAGGTGGCCAGTCGCTTGATGCGATGTTTGAGGCGGCGTAGGGATCGTTGGATGGTCCGTCTGCGCTGCACTGTGTGCGAATGCCGCATTCCTTGACCTTTCGGATTGTGTGATGCGTATGCCGGGGGCGGATTGTGTTTCAGGCGTTGGCGCCCAGGGTCGGGGCCGGCACGTCTTCGAGGATCTGGCCGATCATCTGTTCGGGGGTATTTCCGGCGAAGGTGGCTTCGGCGGTGAGGGTGATGCGGTGCGCGAGCACGGGTACGGCGAGGTTTTTGACGTCGTCGGGCACTACGTAGCCGCGGTTGTCGGAGGCGGCCCATACGCGCGCGCAGCGGGTCAAGGCGAGCGCGCCTCGCATGGAGGAGCCGACTTGGATGCGTTCGTTGTGGCGGGTGGCTTCCACCAGTCGCACGATGTATTCGAGGATCGCGTCGTCGAGATGCACGGTTTCGCTGATGTTGCGCATGCGCAGCACGTCTTCGCCGGTGAGCACCGGATGCACGGTGGCGGCGCGGTCGGTGACGTTGACCTGTTTCAGGATGTTGACGCTCACGTCGTGGCTTGGATAGCCGATGGTGATTTTGATGAGGAAACGGTCCATCTGCGCTTCCGGCAGCTTGTAGGTGCCGAGCTGTTCGATCGGGTTCTGGGTGGCGATGACCATGAACGGCTGCGGCACCGGGTGGGTGACGCCGTCGACGGTGACCTTCTGCTCTTCCATGACTTCGAGCAGTGCGGACTGTGTTTTCGGTGAGGCGCGGTTGATTTCGTCGGCGAGCACGATGGACGCGAAGATCGGGCCTTCGCGGTATTCGAATTCGCCGCGCTTCTGGTCGTAGTAGGTGACGCCGACCACGTCGGACGGCAGCAGGTCCGGGGTGAACTGGATACGTTTGAACGACATGTCGATGGAGTTGGCAAGGCCTCGCGCCAGCTGGGTTTTGCCGGTGCCCGGGTTGTCTTCGAGCAGGATGTGCCCGCCGACCACCATGGCTGTGGCGCATTGGCGGATGGGTGCTTCCTTGCCGACCACGACCTGGGAGACGTTGTCTACGAGCTTGGCGAACTTCTCATGGAATTCGGTGATGTCTTTGCTGGGTGCGGTCATCATGGACGTGTCGACGACCGGCTGGGATTGTTTGACGGGCTGTACAGGCTGGCTGGGCTGGACGGGTTGGGTTGGCTGGACGGGCTGCTGCGCGGGCATTGCGACTGCCGGATTGGCGGCCGGTTGGCGAAGGTTCTGCGGCATCGGCTGATGGAACCGCGGCTGGTTCGGCGTTGCCGGGGCGGACTGTTGCGGCAACGCCGGTTGGGCGGTGCCGTGCGCGCTCAGCAGCGTGCCCTCCGGATCCTCATCGGCTTGCGGCTGCTCCGGCAGATTCGGCGTGTGGAACGCCGGCTGCTGCTGGCCGGGTTGGCTGGGAACGTTTGGATTATGGCCGATGGAACCCAGCTGGGTGGCGTCATCGAAATCGTTGCTCATGGGTTGCTCCTTGCTTGTTGTATTGCTCGTGTGGATGGTTCGTTGTGTTTGCGATTGCTGTGATCGTCCGTTTCACCATCTGGCGTAGTAGGCCAGGCCGCGGATCCAAGGCTTGGATGCGCCGTCGACGGTGGACAGGGCGACGGAGGATGCCACAGGCCGGTCATTCCGCGTGGCCGCTTCGCCTTCCGTGGACGCGTCAGAATCCGATGGCTCCGACGGTTTTGATGGTTCTGAAGGTTCCGACGGTTCGGGTTTCGGCGTGGGAGCCTTGTACCTGTCATGGTCCAGCAGTGTGCCGCCATTGTCCTCGTTGTTGAGCGCGGTGTCGGTGCCCACCACCTTCGCCTTCCACGCGTAATCGGCTCCGGTCGGCAGCACATCCTTGACGTTCAGTTTGTCGGAGCCCAATGCCCAGGCGACGTCATAGGATTTGCCGTCCGCGGTGAAGGTGATCACGGTTTTGCCGGGCTGGCCGTACATGTTCACCGATCCGCCGCTGACCTTGATGATGTTCGGATCATTGGCGTCCCACGTCAGCATCGGCGCCTTGACGGCGGCCTTCACCTTGCGGACGTATGCCGGATCGGCCCTGCCGGACTTGGAGGTGCTTGCCGCGCCATTGAAATGCTGCGTGACGGAACCCGAGGAACAGGACTGCCATTCCTTGAGCGGGAAATCGTGCGATCGTTCGGAAGCGCCGGCATGGTAGGAGCCGAGTCCGTCCGCGCTCACCGTGAACCCGTCGGCGTGGCCGTTCTCCTTCCAACTGACTACGCACACGTCGTCATGCCCCTTGACGCTGACCGATTCGGGCGCCTTCACCGCGTATTTCGGTGTGAAACGCACGGTCGAATCGTCGCTGGTCGTTTTCTCCTTGCCGACCACCGCCGCCTTGATGGTGTATTCCCTGGTGTTGAGATCATGATCCGGAATCTTGAAATCGTAGGATCCGGAACATCCGTCGATGCTTGCGCTGACATCTCCGGAAATCTCGACGGCCTTGCATCCCGCGTTGCGGGTGTTGCCCACGGATTCGACGGTGACGGTTCCCGTGGTGTCGTCGTTCGTCACGGAGATCTTCGGCGCATCGGGCTTGCCCCACGGCTTGACCGCGTCGGACGCCTTGGACGGTTGGCTCCAATTCACCTTGTTGTGGGCGCGTACCGTAGCCGTGTACGAGTCGCCGTCGGAAATCGCGTTGTTATCGAAAACAAAATCGATTCCGGTGGAATTTGTCGTCTGCTTGGAAGGCGCGTTCCTGCCGGACAAAGTCACCTCGTAATTGTCCGCCGACGAGAAATTGCCGTCCGGAGCCTTCCACGTGACGCTCACCGTGTTGCCCTTCACACTGGCCGTCACATCCGTCGGCGCATCAGGCAGCTTGTCCGGCGTGCCCTCGACGGCGTTGGAATCCTTGGACCAGCCGACCTCGTTCCTGGCCTGCACCTTGAACGAGTAGGTCTTGCCGTTCTTCAACCCGTCGATGAGACAGGAGGTTTTCTGCCCGCACGAGCGCTCGCCGGACGCGTCTCCGCCCCACATCACCTTGTATTCGGTGATCGGGCTGCCGTTGGCCGAACCGGCCGTCCAGCTCAGATTCACGGCGCCATCCTGCGGGTCGCCGGACACTGCGGAAAGCAGCGGCGCATCAGGCTTGTCCATCACCGAAACGCTGATGGTGCCGGTCACCTCACGTTCCTTTGTTTTGGTGGCGTCGCGCACGGTGACGACCACCTTGTTGGTGCTCGCGCCGATGTCGGAAGCCGCCCTGATGGACACCACGCCGTTGGACGGGCAATCCACCGTCAGCTTCGACGCGCCGTCGGATGTGCATCCGGTCACCGTCAGCGGAGTGTCGGGGAACGGATTGTACGCGTCGGACAGCAGATTCACCTGCTCGCTGGAACCGGCCTTGATTTTCACGGTCTTCTCGGTGACACGGGCGAGCGGCCTGTTGGACGCGGTGACGCGCACGGTCATACCGGCGCTCACCGTACCCTTCGCATATTTGATCGAGACGGGCACGCTCACCGTGGTGCCCGGCGTGGCCGTCTTGTCCGCGGACACGGTCAACGTGCCGGAGGGAGACACTCTGGCATCCACACTGCCGGAATTCACGCCGCCGGAATACGAGTACTGCTTCTCATCCTCGTACAGGCCCGACGCCGAATGGGTCAGCGCCGTCAGATCGATGGTAGTGGCCTTCTCGCCGGCCACCACATCGACGGTGGAGGACGAGAACGTCGGCGGCGGAACCTCACGTCCGATCACCGTGATCGGAAGCGTGAGCACCGCCGAATTGACGATCTTCACCTTGTCGTTCTTGTCTCGCTTGCCGTCCACCGCGGTGAAGGTGATGGACGCGGGACCCGCGTAATCCTTCGGCGCGGTGAACCTCAACGTCTGGTCGTTGACGTACAGGTCGCCGTCCGCGGCCTTCGTGGTGCTCACCGAATCGGCGCCGTCCACATACGCGGTCTTGCCCGCGCCCACACGCACGTAGTCGGCGATGTTGATGGTGATGGTCTCACGCGCATTGACCTTCAACGCCGGCGCCTTCGGACGCAGAACCGGCGGAAACACGCCATATGCGGGCACTTGGATGAACGCGGTGGACGTGATGCCGTACGTCGTGTTCGTGACGGTGTACGGCACCGCGCGCGCCTCATCGGTCAGATCAACGGTGATGATGGTGGAATCCTTGCCGCCCTTGACATGCGCATGGTCGGTCGCGGAAGGATCCACGACCACCTGAAGCTCGTCGGCGGTGCCGGACGGATTGGCAATCCACTGCGAAACGTCCACGTCCACGGATTTCTTGTCGATCGTGGCGGCGGCCGGAACACGGTAATCGTACGCGGTCGGCGGGTCGATGGCGGCGTTCTCGTCGACATTCACCGTCAACGTCGCCGAATCGGACAGGCCAGCCTTGTCCTTGACGGTGTAGACCACGTAATACGTGCCCGCCTGCTTCGGCGTGGTGAACGACAGCATGTTGTCAACGACCTGAATGCCGCCGATGCCTTGCGATTCCACGTCCTTGGCCACGGTCAGATCAGTATTGTCCCCGGAAATGTCGTTCTGCGCCACCGGCACGGTGGCCGCGGTGTTCGGACGCAGCGTGATCTCGTCGTCGCGCGCGTACACACCCGAATCGGCTCCGGATTTGAACACGCCCACACGCACCTGCGCGGTGGCCCTCTGACCGGTCCAATCCTCCACGGCGTAGGAGAACGTGTCCGTTCCGGACGAATCGGCATACGCCTCATACACCAGATACGTGGCGCCCATCTCGCTGATACGGCCCAGTTTCGGCGCTTTGTTGCCCAAGCCGAGCAGCTGCACGTCATCGCCGTCAGCGTCGATGCCGGTGAGCGTGATCGGAATCTGCACCTTCTGCCCGGCCGCCACCTGCGCCTCGACGTCGGACGGTGTCGGAGCCGCCTTGTTGGACGCGTCCTTCTGATGCACGTTGATGGTGATGGTGGCCGAGGCCGCGTTGCCGAGATTGTCCTTCACCGTGTAGGTGACGGGGAAGGAGCCGGTTTGTCTGGTGGCCTGATAGCGCACGGTGTCGCCGGACACGAACACCAGACCCTTGAACGTGTTCTTGTCATACTGCAAGTCGTTCTGCAGGCTCACCGTGGTGCCGTCGGAATACGTGACATGGTCGAGCACGTCCACGGAAACGATGCCTTCGGTGCGCACCTGTGTGGTGATGTTCTCGGCCTTCGGCACGGAATTCGACGTGGTCAGCGCCGGCGGCTGCAGGACGATGACGCCGGTCGACGATCCGGCCGCGTTGGCCACGGTGTAGGAGATCCGCACCGGCTCGGTCGGCACCTGACGCGCGGTGATATAGACGCGCTTGTTGCTCACCACACCGGTTTTGATGCCGCTTTGCGCGTCCGCGGTGACGCTGGTCACCGACAGCACGCCGCCCATCGGGTCGACGTCGTTGGCAAGCGGCTCCACAATCGCGGTATTGTCCGCGCCTAGCAGCGCCACATCGTTCGCCGCGATCGGCTTGGCGGCGTCTCCGGCCACCGCCTGCACCTCCACACGAGCCAGACCGGTCGACGGAATGGAACCCTGCGTGATGGTGTACGGCACATAGTAGGTGCCGGGATTGGAGGCGGTGAACGTGATCGACATGTCGGTGGCGTTCATGGTGGTGGCCGCGCCGGACGGCGTCTCCACCGCGGTCAATTCGGCCGGTTCGACGGACGTGCCGTGCACGTACGGTTTGAGCGCGATGGTGGTGCGGGTGTCGGGCGTGGTCTGTTTGACCACGGGGTCGATGACCGCGCCCAGCGTGTTCGCCGGCTTCACGGAGAAGTAGATCATGCCGATGCCGGTCTGCTGGCCGTCGGACACCGTGACCTCGATGCCCGCCCTGCCGGACGACATCGAACCGGCGTTGAAGACCAATTGTCCGTCGGCTCGCGTGGACACCGTCACCTGATCGGTGTTCTGCGGCGATGCCGACACCAAGGTCAGCGGATCGCCGTCGGGGTCGGAGAAGCTGCCCAACGCGTTCGCGGTGTACGAAGCACCCTGCTCCACGTCGATTTCCGGCGGAGTGTCGCTCTGCAGCGGCGCATGGTCATCGCCGCCGGCCAGCGTGAGCGACACGGTGGCGCTGGACGTCTGCCCGCGCCCGTCGGAAATCTCATAGCTGAAGGACACGTTGCCCGCGACGGCACCGGAGGCGTCGAGCTGCAGATACCGGCCGTCATAGACGGGGGAGACGGTGATGTTCGCGCCATCCGGAGCGCTCACCGACGTGATGCGCAGCACGGAACAGTCGGTCTGCTCGTCGTTGCGCAACACGTCGAGAATCTGCTGCGATCCCACGCGCGCGCCGAACGAATCGTCCACGGCCTTGATCTGCCCCGACTGCGCCGAACAGTTCTTGCTGAAATTATGCTGGTTGTTGGCGCTGTCGTTGTTCTGCTGCTGTTGCTTCGACTGCTTGGTCTCCACCTTGTTCCACTGGATTTTGATGACCTTGGTGGACTCCTGCGGATTCCACACATTGCCGTTGACCACGTCGTTGAGCACCACCAGACGATGGTTGGTGCGGAACACGAGCTGCGAGGTGGGATTGACATCTTCCAACGAGGAAAACTGTGCGTCCTTGTCGTTCGCCGCGCACACCCTGATGTAATTGTTGGCCTTCTGCGCCCACGCGGCGAACACGCAGCCATTGGTGGACACCGGCTGCGCGGCATCGCCCTTGCCGGCATTCGGCAGCTGCGTGACCTTTTTACTACCCAAATCGACCATGGCGATGCCCCGCGGCGTGGAAACCGCCACCCAGCCAGTCTGCCTGCTATCCGTGGACGGCGCCTGCAACGTCGCCTGACCCTGCAGGCCGATATCCGCGCTGCCCTTCGGCCAGAGCACCTTGCCGGCACCGGCTACGACCGGCGTCTTGCCGACCACGGTGAACGATTCGACATTCGTGGCGCCCTTGATCGTCGCATCCTTGCCGGGTGTTCCCTGAGGTCCGTCGACACTGAGCACCGCGCCGTCGGACGCGCGATAGCCGTAGACGACACCGTCATGCGTCACCGCGATACGGCCACCCGACCCCAGCTTCATCTTCGGCGAATCGGTGGTCGGATTCATGGATTTCACATCATCGGCGGACCCGACCCACACATTGCCCGTCTTGACGTTGATGAACGCCGCGGTGTTGCCTCCGACGACGGTCCGCATATCCGATTTGATGGTGGTGTTGCCGTTTTCGCTGACGGTGGAGGCCTCGATGCTGCTGGCCTTCGTACCTTCGGAGATCACGGTGGAGCCATCATGCTGGGCCACGTCGAACCGGGCCGCAGTGGAGGCGACGCCCGCATCGGCGTCCCGGTTGCGCACGTTGAAACGGGCGGCCTTGCGGTCCTTGAGCGAAGTGACCCACACGGTGCCATCGTCGAGCTGCACGTGACGTTGCGTCACCGAACTGACGATGACGGCCCCGGCGACGATGCCCAGCAACAGCAGCAGCATGACGATCGGCGTGATCCACCGGCGACTGCCGGAAGGCAGCAGCTTGCGCAGCATCGACCCGAATCGCAACTGCCGTTCGTACGATTGCGCCGACTGGTTCTCGGCGTTCCTATGCTTGCTCATCGACTGGCTCTTCCCTGATTGTGCCCAAACTTTGCTTGACCGCGCATCCGACCGCATGCGCCTACCTGTTTGCCCGCATGCATGCCGGGCTGTATTGGTTCGTATCGGTTCATGTCACCCGCATCCGGCCGCAAACTCACGGCTTGGCCGCGCACGCAATCATGGGATTCTCGGACATCTGCCGGTCCGCGCGAACCAGACTCACCTGCACGCACGTCTGCGCGCCGTCGGCCGGATCGATTTCGATACGCGTCGACTCCGTGGTGGTGCCCTGCGCGTTCGGGTCGGTTCCCGAATCGCCGACCAGCGACCACGCGTACGAATCGCCATCCTTCGGAGAAGGATTGACCCACGTGAACCGCACTTTGCCGTCGGCGGTGTATTCGCCCGTAAGATCCTGCACGCTCGGCACACTGCCCGACGTGATCGCCGAATCGGGATCGTTCTCGGCATGGTTCTGGGTGCCATGGTTCTGCACCTGCACCTTGCTGTTGTCGGAAGCCGCATCCATATTCGGCATGACGACGGTGACGAACGCCAACGCCATCACGACCACGGCGGCCGCCGCAGCAACCGTGACGGCCAACGGCTTCACCCACCGGGCATGCTGTTTCGCAACCGGGGCGGACTGGTCGAATGTGGAAGTCTGCGCGTACATGTTCTGCGGATAATCCGGCACACCCTCGACGGTGGTCTGCACGGCACGGCCATACAAGGCCTGTTGCACGCGCTGCATGTCGCGCGCGAGCTCCAACGCGGAATAGTAACGATCCTCGGGCGTACGGCTCAAGGCCTTACGCAACACCCGTTCCACTTCGGCCGGCACGTCGGGACGGTTGAGCTTGGGCAGCGGATTGTTGAGAATGACGGACTTGAGCCGTTCGGCCCGCACCTGCCGTTGGGAATCGCCCAGCACATCGGCGTAGAAATACTCGTACGGCGATTGGCCGATCAGCATGGCGAGCAGCGTGGCGCCAAGCGAATAGATATCGGACGATTCATTACCGCCACCGCCTTGGGCAAGCACCTCCGGCGCGGCCCACGCGATGGTGAAGCCGACACCCGGACGCCCATAGACGGTCCCGGCGATGCCGAAATCGGCGAGCATGGGCATATTGTGCGCGTTGATGAGAATATTGCTGGGCTTGATGTCTCGATGGATGATGCCTTTGCGATGCGCGGTGAACAGCGCGCTCGCCAGATCGATGCCGACGGTGAGCATCTGGTCGGCGGTGAGACGGCCATGCTCGAGGAACGTCTTGTAATTGCCGCCCGGAGCGTATTCGAACACGGTGTAGCCGCGCCCGTTGACGGTCACGCCGTTCTCATAGACGGAAAGAATGTAGGGGTGTGTGGAGATCTGCCCCATGAAATTCGCTTCGGAACGGAAGCGGACCGCGGCACGTGGGTCGAGCGTGTTCTTGCTGATTTTGATGGCCACCTGACGGGCCGGGGAAAGCTGCTGGTACAGGTACACGTCGGCTTCGGAACCGGAGCCCAGCCGTTTGATCAGTGTGTAGCCGGGAATCTGAGGGGGAATGCTCCTTGAGGCTTCCATGCTTCCTCTTTCTTGTAGTTCCTGCCCGGTTCCGTGCGTTGCGTCTATGCTTCGACCGTACTCGTCGTCATGGGCAGGCCGTCTGTTCGCTGTTGAACCTTCCCGGGCTGCGCCGCTAGTCAATCTTATTGGTGGCGGTGTCCGAAAAACTTTGTAGAGGGTATCGATGTCCATATATAAAGATGGCGGTGTCCACGATGACGTTTTCAGGACGGCTTCGGACGATGATATGCGATTCGTGGCCGGACCGTTCGGCTAAGCTGGGGAGACATGATGGATGTGGACGATCTCGATGACGTGACATTGGTTGCGGGGGCACCCCGCAGCGGCAAGACCCGGTTCGCGCTGGACATGCTGGTCGCCGCGATGAAGCGGCATGGCGACGCGTACGCCGTGATGACGGTCTCCGGCAGACAGGTGGCCGACCGGCTCGGCGACACCGTGATCCGCGAACTGTCCGCGATCTCGCAGGCACGCCCCGTCACCACCCTGCCAGCCGTCGCGTTCCGCATCATGACCGCCGTGCGATCGCATGCCGGACAACCCCTGCCGAAACTGCTCAACGGGGCCGAACAGGACGTGGTCATCCGCCGTGTGCTCGCCAGGCATGCCGAACATGCCGAGCACGGCGACGAATGCTCCACCTGCGCGCTATTGCGCACCTACTTCGTGGTCGCCGACTGGTCGGGCATGGTGGTGGACGACGCCACCGACGCCTTCGCCAACCAGCTGCGCGACATGCTTGCCCGCATGAACGAGATCGGCGCGAAACCGGAACTCGAAGACGCGCTGATTTCCCGCGCTGCCGACGAACACGGCACGCTTGACGAACGACGCGAACGACTGCGCGTGCAATGGCGGCTCGCCTTCGCGCTGCGCGCCGAATACAACCAGGCCATCAACGAGGCATATCCGGACCAATACCGTCTCGACGCCTCGCAGCTCATGATCGACGCCGCGGCCGCCGTGAACGAAGCCGAAACGTCCGACCTGCCGAAACTCGTCATCGTCGACGATTTCCAGGACGCCACACTCGCCGGCTTCGACTTTCTCACCGCATTGCGCAACCGTGGCGTGCGTCTGTTGCTCGTCGGCAACCCCGACGAGGCGGTGCAGACGTTCCGCGGATCGTACCCTGAATATCTGTTCAACATGGCGCAATCGCGATTGGGCGCGCGACTGGTACGGCTGGAACCGTCCCATATGGCCGAAGGTACGGACCTGGCCGCGGTGGCGAGCCGCGTGAGCCTGACCATCGCCAGCACGGAATCGACCGACGACGCGCTGGCGAACCGCCCCGGCAAAATGCCGGCCATCGCCATACCGGAGACGCGCGACGGCAGTCTTGAAGCCGCGATGTACCGTTCCACCGTCGAAGAACTCGACGACGTGGTGTGGAAAATCAAAACCGAACATCTCGAACACGGCCGCGACTGGAACGACATGGCCGTGATCGCCCACGACAACGCCACCGTGCGCACGTTCGGCGAACGGCTACGCGCCGACGGCGTGCCCGTACGCTATTCGAGCGTGACCCGCCCCCTCAAGGACGAACCGTTCGTGCAGGGCCTGTTCTCCATGATCGAACTGGCCGAACTGAAACGGCAAGGCATCGCCACCTCGTCCATGAACCTCGACACGGCCGGCGCATACGTGCGCTCACGCGTCGCATCGATTATGAACTCGCCGCTGATCACCACCCCCGGCGAACGTCCGGCTCGGCTGTGCGTGGTCGAATCGGCGATGAACGCGCTCGGCTCGCTGGCCACGGTTTTGCATGACGATACAGCCGATCCGACCACGTCCGACACGTCCGGACGCGCGCTGCTGTCACAGCTGATCGACGATTGGAACGATTACGTCGAAACCTTCCACACCGCACGCGTGGCGGCATCGGCGTCGGACACGGAAAACGCTGCCGACATGGGCCTGCCGGCAATCGACACCGACGACCGGCTGATGACGGGAGAGCGTGCCGCTGAGGACGCGGACGAACCATCCTTCGGCATGAACGCGCTGTACATCCTGCTATTGGAAGGCGACACCGACCGCGTGCTCGACGCGATCGCCTCCGTACTGGGCCGCAAAGACCCCCAAGCGCAAGCCTTCGCACGCCTGTGGAAAACGCTTGACGATACCCTGCGGTCGGAGGCACGCCTGACATCCCACGAACCGCAATACATGCTCGACTGTGCATGGCAGGCGTTCGGCAAAGCCGAAATCTGGCAGAAAACGGCGTTGCGCAACAACGCCGAAGGCCGCGCGGCCAACGACCGGCTCGACACCGCGATGCGCCTGTTCAGCTACGCGTCCGGCGGCGAATCGAACGGCGTGACGGCAGCGCACACCATCGACGCGTTCATCGAACAGGTCCGCGCGCTCGCCATCGAAGCCGACTCCCTGGCGCACACCGCGCCGATCGATCAGGCCGTGACGCTCACCACGCCCGCCGGAGCTGCCGGAAAACATTGGAAACTCGTGTTCATGCCTGCGTTCCAACAAGGCCAATGGCCGAACCTCGCGCCGCGCAACACCCTGTTCGGCGGGGAGGAACTCGCCGACATCATGCTGCATGGACGACTGTCCGACGACATCGTCACTTCCGCAGGCCGCGAAAACGCGCAGCTCGCCGCGGTGCTCGCCTCCGAACAGAAAAGCCTCCTTGTGGCGCTCACCCGCGCCGATGAGCGCGTGACGGTAAGCGCGGTCCTCAACGAAGACCATGTGCCGTCCGACTTCCTCTACGGCTACCTGCCGGAATGGTTCGACCGCGACCGGGATGCCGATGCGGAAACACGCGTGTACACGGCGGTCGGCGAGGCCGGCGAATACGCGGGACTGGAGGCCGACCCACGTGGCCTGGTCGCCGCCTCGCGAAGCGTGCTGGCCCATGCGCCGACCGATTCCCCCCAAGCGCGCGATGCCGCGCAAGCCTTGGCGTTGTTGGCATCGCATGGCATCGCCGCCGCGAATCCCGACAATTGGGCGTTCCTTACGGAACATGCGGGAGCCGACGATATGACGGAAATCGACGGCAAGATGGAATCTGACGGGAAAACGGAGCATGCCGACAAGGCGAAGCTTATCGAACAACCGGAATCCATCGAAAAAACAGACGGCCAATCCGACGTGGTCACCCTTTCTCCATCCGCCGTGGACAGTTTGTGGGCGTGCCCGGTGTGCTGGATGCTGGAGAACCGTTTCGCCGGCCCACGCATGGGCAGCGCGGCCACCAGCTTCGGCTCGCTCATCCACGCCGTCGCGCAACAGGCCACCGAAGCCGGCCTCGACCTGCCCCAAAACCACACCGCGGTAAGCGACGAGGACAACATCGACGAAATCACCCAATGGATGATCAGCCGATACAAGACCCTACGTGGCGACCTCAACGCCATCGACGACCCCGAGGAACGGTACAAGGCGCTCGGCAAGGACGCGAAAGCATCGGTCGCATTGCGCAACATCGCCACATATTTCGTCAAGTCGAACCGTACGGGATACCCGTCGAACAACACCGAAACCATCACCGTGGGAACATTGGACCATGCCGAAGCGGAACGGCAGTTCGCCGCGCGATTCGACTTCGACGACATCCTCGACGCCTACAACGCCATCGACGGCAACGCTCCGATCTCCCGCGACGAACTCATCGCCATCATGGGCGCGCTCGTCGGCGGCTGGCCGGAAACCGGCATGAGCGACCGGCTCACCGTACGCCTGTCGGGCAGAATCGACCGTCTTGAACACCGCGAACAGGTACGGCTGATTGACTACAAAACCGGCAAAGTGCCGAATGGACGCTCCCTGTTCAGCGACCTGCAGCTCGTCTGCTACCAGCTGGGCCTCGCATTCCCGGAACACGACGGAAAACGCGGCGCGCAGGCGATCGCAACCATGCCGGACATCACCCAAAGCGCCCTGTTCCACGTCATGGAATACGCGGCACCCGCGCCACGCAAAGGGCAAGGCGACGAAGCGTACCACCAGCAGGCGCTGTTCGCCGGCGGAAGCATCAACGCGGGCGATTTCATACCCCGCAAATACGTGCCCAAAATGGCCAGCGTCTTCACCAGCGGCCTCGACGACGTCGAACGGCCGGCGCAGGTCAGCGAAGAACATTGGAAGCAACTTCTGGAATCGCGGTCGAAGATGACGGTATGGTCGCTGACCATGATCTCCCGCGTCTTCTATGCGGCCGCGGCGAGCCGGGCCACCCGCATCACCGCGCGTCCGACCGTGGAACACGTCGGATACTGCAGAACGTACGGCAGTGGGGTCTGCCCGGCCTGCCAAGGCGAGCAGAACACCGTATTCGAAAGGACCGTGGCATGAACGGGAGCAACGGTATGAACGGAAGCATGTCAACGAACGGGGCCACAGCAAAGGGCGATGCGATGGGCACTGCGCCGGCCGCCACGCCGAAATTCACCGACAGTCCGGAACAGGCCGCCGTCATCCAAGCCCCCTCATACGAGGACGTGGTCGTGGTGGCGGGCGCCGGCTCCGGCAAAACGCGG
>OMDC01000248.1_pt1 | contig 26690 bp, 19 predicted proteins | sample 1674201 | NCBI WGS metagenome assembly OMDC01 (sample SAMEA103958152, study PRJEB25191) | human gut metagenome | biome: human-associated habitat [ENVO:00009003]; feature: intestine environment [ENVO:2100002]; material: feces | place: Germany | collected 2013/2015 | reverse complement strand
TGGAAGCCCCTGTTCATGGGGTGGTATATTGCCACCCCATCCCGCCGCCTGCCTGTGTCAACCTGCCACCGGCAGCTTGACACAGATACAGGGGTGGAACAAATCGTTCCGCCCCTGCTGGTGGTGCGTCGTATTTTACGACGTACCTGTTGCGATCAAGTACAGAAGAAGGGCTGCTGCGTTTCGCAGTAGCCCTTCAGAAAGGATGGTAGATAGTGGCGATTTATCATTTGGAGGCCAAGATGGTCAGCCGTGGAGCCGGACGCTCCGCTGTGGCTGCTGCGGCCTATCTGAGCTGTTCTCGGTTGCTCAATGAGTACGACGGAGTGCAGCATGACTATACCCGCAAACAAGGCCTTGGGTGGCGGCAGGTTTTTCTGCCAGCCACCGCCCCCGCAGAGTGGCAGGATCGAGAAATCCTGTGGAACGCTGTGGAGGAAACCGAAACCGCAAAGGACAGTCGCCTTGCCCGTGAATTTGTGGCGGCGCTGCCCATAGAACTGAGCCGAGAGGAACAAATCCAGCTCCTGCAAGATTTCATCAAGGAGCAGTTTGTAGCAGACGGAATGTGCGCTGATGCTGCCATCCACGACCCATATCCCCCCGGACACAATCCCCATGCCCATATCCTGCTGACGGTGCGCCCACTGGATGAAAAGGGGAAATGGCAGTACAAGACCGAGAAAGAATATCTCTGCGTCAAAGACAGCGAGGAACGGGGCTTCACCGCCGCTGAGTTCAAACAGGCACAGGGCGATGGCTGGGAGAAGCAGTATCAGTACAAGGTGGGCAAAAAGAAGGTGTATATGGCTCCGTCCGCAGCGCAGGCGCAGGGCTATGAACGGGTGTCCAAGTACCCCAAAAGCACCAAATACGGCAGACAAAATCCAATCTCTGAGCGTTGGAACAGCGAAGAGCAACTCGTCTTTTGGCGTAAGGCATGGGCAGATGTAACCAATCTTCATTTGGAACGTGCCGGACAGGAAGAACGTATCGATCATCGCAGCCATGCAGAACGAGGGCTTGAGGAGCAGCCCACCATTCATGAAGGTGTAATCGCAAGAGCACTGGAGAAAAAGGGGATCGTCTCTGATCGCTGTGAGCTGAACCGTCAGATCAAGGCGGACAATGCCCTGTTGCGGGAGTTAAAAGCGCAGATGAAGAAGATGGCACAGGCTGTCAAAAACAGTTTGCCTGCTATTGCGGAAGCTATGGAAACATTGCGTGCCAATATGATCGTATTTCGGTATCAGCTCCGTCATATCAGCCGGGGTAAGTACAAACTGAGTCAATATCTGGATGCTGCAAAGCCTACCTTTGCGGAGTATCTGGCGTTAGTGCAGAAAATCAAAACTGCCGCAAAGGAACGAAAAACCATGCTGACAGAGAAGAAAGAAATTTCTTTCTGGAATGCCTCAAAGCATAAGGAGCTATCTGCTAAAATTGCAAAGCTGACCGAAGATATTGAGGAACTGAAATCCGAAAAGGCTGTATTGCTTAATCAGCTGGACTATGCGGATGATAGTGGAATTGCTGCTATCAAAAAGGACATTGCTGACGCAGAAGCCAGTCTTTCCAAGTTGGAACAGCAGGAAAAAAAGTATTCTGCCCAGCTGGAGGCAGCCCTTAACGAGTACACTAATCTCAAAGTACGGGGTGCAGACTTTGATGCAGCAGAACTGTATGCACAGAGAATGATTTTGAGAGCAGATATAATGGCCGCTGCGGTTGACCATGTCCAAGCCGCTTATGGTGAAAAATATGATTCTGTGATGATGTTTAACAGCAAACGGGATGTGTCAGCTCTGCTTCACGACGAAGATAAATGTCGTGCTTATGAGCAGAAATCGTCACAGAAAAAGCAGCAGGAACATGGCAGTGAACAAAAGGAGAAATACAAACACCCTGAGCAGGAACGATAATTTTGCTTCTGTACGTATTGGCAGACTTTAGATTGGAATACCAGAAAAAACAGACCGTTGATCTTCACCTTTATATGAAAGATCAGCGGTCTGCTTTATTCGAATTTTCAAAAAAGAGATGGGTATATGAAGAATAAAAGGTTCTGACAGCTCAGCTTTTGGGAAGCATAGGGAGAATTTAAGCTTTCAGAGAAATGGCGCTAAAACAATAATATTTCAATACGTTAAATTGATTTTATTCGTAGTTTGGTATATAATATATTTTGTATATTTTTGTCAAAGTAACAGCTTTTACGGGAGATCCAGAGCATATTTAGGAGGCCTTATGATGGAGTATTGTTCAATTCGACAGATTTCCGAGAAATGGGGAATTTCTGTTCGTCGGATACAGGTACTTTGTGTTGAAAATCGTATTCCCGGTGCTGTTAAAATAGGATATTCATGGGTAATTCCTGCGGATGCTGAAAAACCCAAAGATGCAAGAGTGAAGTCTGGAAAGTATATAAAAAGCGGTACATGGCCCAATTGACAGAGGAGGTATAGTGTGGCGGATAAAATTGAATCCATTCCAGAAGCACGATTGCTGCTGGCCTCCCTGCGTTCTGTAGGGTATAACGAGGAAACTGCGATTGCGGATATTGTGGACAACTGTATTTCAGCTCAGGCCCATAAAATCAACATCCAATTTGACTGGGAAAAGAAACGAATTGTCATTGCTGATGATGGTTTTGGTATGAGTGAAAAGGACCTAATTGAGAATATGCGTATAGGGTCTTCTGATCCCAGCAAAATCCGAGCCAAAGATGATTTGGGACGATTTGGTATGGGTATGAAGACAGCAGCATTTTCTCTGGGGAAAAAGCTAACAGTTGTAACAAAGTCGAATTTTGCTGTAAGCAATGCATCTTGGGATCTGGACCAGATTCCGGAGATTGGCTGGAACTTGATTATCCGAGACGAAAGCGAAATTTCTGAATTTTCATCTCAGATGGGTGAGCAGGGTACGATTGTAATTATTGAAAACCTTGATCGAGTGATTGATATCGACGACGAAAAAAAAGCCCAGAATAAATTTTATAGGATTGCAAGCAAAACGGAAAAACATTTGGCACTTACATTCCATCGATTTATTGAAGAAGATAATCTCATTCTGGAATTAAATGGCACTCCAATTAAAGCATGGAATCCATTTATTTTAGAAAATAGTGCAACTCAGGAACTGCCGGAAGAATCAATTTTCTCAGATAATGGCTGTGCAGAGGTGACGATTCAGCCTTACGTTCTGCCACATAAAACGAAATTTGCAACCGATGATGATTATCAGGCAGCAGGCGGACCCAAAGGATGGAATTATCACCAGGGTATTTATGTTTACAGAAACAGACGCCTGATTATCTGCGGAACATGGTTTGACTACATAAAGAAAGAACCCGCATACAATTTGGCCCGCATTAAGATTGATATTACATCAGCCAGTGATGAGGACTGGAAAATTGATATTAAGAAGTCAACAGCTTCTCTGCCCAGTTATGTCAGGGAATCAGTTGAAAGAGAGATTGATCTTTGTACTGAAACTTCAGCTCGTGTATACAATTCACGTGGCAGTTACTCGAAGTCTAATGTCAGTACTCCCAACCTGGATTATGTATGGGAGCAGCGAAAAAAGAATGGTCGATATTCGTTTCATATTAACAGAAAACATTCTCTGCTGAATAATATCAAGAAGCAGTTGGACGACCAGGGTAAATCAACTTTATCAGCATATCTCGCTCTGGTTGAGAATTTCGCACCGTTTATGCAGTCCGGAGTAACAGATTCTCTGCAGAAAGGAAAAGTTGGTGGAGAGTCTGATAAGACCTCTTTGGAATATCAGGTACAAATCAAAGAATTGAAAGATATGATTATGGTCTTCTTGTCGCAGGGATTTACCAAAGAAGAAACGCAGTCTACGCTGTTGGACATGGCTAATTATAGACATCTCCGAGAGGAGATTATCAGACTGGTGGAGGAAGCATGATGATTAATACGCCGAAAGAATTGAGTGATATTGAAGTCGGTTTGTATAAGAGCGGATATGGGTTTTGCGAGAAGCTTGTAAAAGAAGAACATATAACTATTGCGGCAGCAGTCGAGAAAACAGCAGCAAAATTTGGCGGTTTAAATATGATTTCTGATATGGAATGTTTTAAAAAATTCCTGTTCAGTGAAGTGACCGCTTACACAGAGCCTTCTATTGGCGTGTGTGACCCAAATCTGGAAGATAAGACTTGGTGGGATGAGCTTAAACAAGATCCGAAATTTAAACCGGAATATTGGAGCCGTTACTATGACTATCTGCTGAGGAAGCCCTCTTGGAGCATTACAGCAGTAGAAGATATTAATTCATCTACGGATGAGATTATGAATGCTTTGACCAATCCTCGTAAGGGTGTAGCTGGTGAACGAATGGGCATGGTGTTCGGATATGTTCAATCTGGTAAAACGGCACATTACATCGGGATGATCAATAAGGCCTACGATGCAGGATATCGTATTGTGATTGTGCTGTCCGGCATCCATAACAGCCTTCGCAGCCAGACTCAGTCCCGTATCGATGAAGAAGTTCTGGGATACGAAACAAGTCTGGAAAGTATCGGAGATATGACCCGAGAGCGCAATGTGATCGGTGTTGGAGTAGGTCCTCACAACCAGGTCGAAACTGTTGTCCAGTCGATTACGACACGAGACGAAAAAGGTGATGTCAATAAAAAGACGGAAGGCGTATCTATGATGCCGCCGTTCATGATTGTTACAAAAAAGAATGCCTCGGTTCTGCGCAAAATCCTGCGGTTCTTCCGTAAAAATCATTGTGCAGAAATTATAGGCGGAAAGAAGAAAATCCCAGCAAAATATCCTGCACTCATTATTGATGATGAGGCGGATCAGGCTTCTATCAACACGAAAGAAAGCTATGACGATCAAGGAAATGTTTTGGATGATTATAATCCTACAACTATCAATGGATTGATTCGAGAGCTGCTTGGTGTATTTGAATGCCGTTCCTATATCGGCTATACTGCTACACCTTTTGCGAATATTTTTATTCCTCCCCACATCGACGATGAAAAATACGGAACAGACCTTTTCCCCAGAGATTTTATATACAGGTCTCCAAGAGCAGATCAGTATATTGGCGCAAGGGAATTCTTTGGATTAGGGAGTAACGAAGATATTCCTGCGATGCCGCTTTACCGGAAAATTGTGGACGGGGCAACGTATCTTGGCAGAGGTACAAAATCTACCGATCCAGTCGGAGAACTTCCCAAGGAGCTTAAACTGGCTGTGAAATACTTCCTTTTGTCTACTGCACTTAGGAACTGCAGAGGACAAAGGAACAAACCAAATACGATGCTAATCCATATTGTCCGCTTCGTTGGCCAGCAAAATAAGGTTAAACAAAAGGTTCTGAAATATTTTAAAGAAGAGATTGAGAACCATATTCGCTATGGTGATCCCATCATTGAAAGTGAGCTTAAGTCGATTTGGGAAGAAGACTATGTTCCTACAACCAGCAAAATGAGGGCGCAGTTCAGCAAATATATGTCTGGGTGTGATAATGTTAGCTGGGACTGCATCTGGTCTGAAGCTAAACGCCTGATCGCTGACAAGGAAATCAGTGTATATAGTGTCAATGGTAAGAGCGATGATGTTCTTCTTTACAAAAACCATGAAGGAAAACCATTCAATGTCATTGTCATTGGCGGCGACAAACTCTCCAGAGGCTTGACACTGGAAGGACTGACAGTGAGCTATTTTACCCGCAGCTCTAATACATACGATACCCTTATGCAGATGGGACGATGGTTCGGCTTCCGTCCGGGATACCTGGATGCCTGCAGGTTGTTTACTACGCCCACTCTCCATGCAAGCTTTTCCCACATTTCTATGGCTACCGAAGATCTTGCAGCGCAATTTGACTTTATGAATAGCGTAGTTCAGACTCCAAAGGACTTTGGCCTGCGGGTAGCATCTCATCCGACGTTGGAAATTACCAGTCGGAATAAGATGAGAACGGGTCAGGAGTTTAAGCGGGATTTCAGCGGCAAGCTGAGTCAAACTCGTGTTTTTGACATTGATGGTGAGCAGTATGACAGAAACTTTGAAGCTGTCGAAGACCTTCTGTATGCGATTAAGGGCTGCCGTATAACAGCGGAGCAATATCAGCAGATACTTGGAAGAAAAGCTCCCGGTGAGCATTTCTTCTATCAAAATGTATCTGCCCATGATATTGCCAACTTTTTTGAAAGTTATGAAACATCTAAAACTGCGACCAGAGCAAACAGCAAATATATGGCAGATTATATCCGTACCATGAATGCGGATGGAATTGGTGGAGTTAAATCGTGGACCGTTTGTCTGATAAATATGGATAATGGAGAAAAATTCGATATTGCTGATTTGCAGGGAGTAGGAGGAGGTATTCTCAGAAGAGAGGGTACAGGTGTGGATTTCTCCGCAACAACCGCCTCTATCCATACTATGACATCTGCAGATCATGAGTATATGGATTATGATAACGATACATATAAGCGGGTTCTGGAGCTGAAAGAAAAATATAAAAATGATCCTTCTAAGACAAAAATTAATGAAATTATTCGCAGAGAAACAAGACCATTCACAAATGGATTTTTGATTCTGTACCCTATTGGGCAAGCAGGAAGGCTGACTGATGAACGTGGGGACCACAAGCCTCCCTTTGGATTTGCTGCGGTATTCCCTGATCGAAAGGGAAAGGGTGACCTCAAATCCTATCGGATGAATGATATTGCATTGGAGAAAGACAGCAATGAGTTTTACGGCTGATATTTACAACGAAATATTGTCCGACATATTTTCAGGGACAGGTCAGACTTCCCCCTTTGCGATGCGGCTGGTGAAGTTTGACAATGGCATTATGATTGCCTTTGCAGTCAACATTGCCACAAGAATGCGCTCAGCGTTTTTATCTGTGACTTCAGAAGCTCCTAAGAGCAGATTTCCGCACTGGAAAGGCGTTGAAATTGAAACAGCTACACTGCCAGCATATGGAATTGATACGCCTTTTGTTGGTCTTTCTCAGCTGCCAAATAGCGCCAGTGACATTTTTGAAATTGTTGTTGAAGACCTGAGAAGCCAGTTGGAAGCAGCAGAAAACACCGAGGAGTCCTTATCTGTCATCATCACAGTTCTAACAAAGTGGAAGGAGTTTTTTGCTGCTGATAAAGAGCTGCTGATGTCTGAAGAGCGTCAGCAGGGACTTTATGGAGAGTTGCTGTTTTTGGGTGAGTGCTTGGATTCACAAGGGGTGGGAGCAGTTTCACATTGGGCTGGCAGTGAAGATGAAACCCATGATTTCTACTTTGGCCCTCATGCAGTTGAAGTGAAGACCACCTCTGCGCAGGCTCCCTATTTTGCCAGTATCAGCAGTGAATACCAGCTGGATAATGGTGATATTCCGGGAAAATTATTCCTGCGTTTCTATGCGCTTCGCAGAAGTCACAGCGGGGGTGAAAAACTGCCGGAACGAATTGCAGCCATTCGCAGCAGGCTGAGTGAAGATGTATCGAGCCTGCAAAAGTTTGATGAAAAACTAAAGAAGTACGGCTATTTTGATGAAGCTGCAGATAGTTATACCATTGGCTACTATCAGCGAGATCTTTATTGCTTTGCAGTAAATGGCGATTTTCCGAAAATCACGAAAGAAGCAGTACCGCTGGGCGTTTCGGATCTTACATACCGAGTCAGCATCATGCTTTGTATGCCGTATGCCCAAGATATAAAATCCGTATTTGAAGTTTTGAAAGGAGGGGCCTAATTGTGGTAAACGAGAAAATTCTCGAATTTTACGAAGAATTTCGAGATGAAGTTCTTGGGTATGTGAAAGAGAACGGCCCTATTTCTACAAATACGGCTTTCAAAGCCTTGTTTCTGTCCTACCTAACGGAAGCGGGAGAAACTCTTGTTTCGGACTGTACGTTGGTGGACTTCAAAAAGGATGGGGAGAATATGAAACTGGACGGCTATGCGTTCAGTGAGTATTTCCATTCGCTTACCCTGCTTGTGAGCAAGTATCAGGCTAAGCCGCAGCCGGAAAAGGTGAAGAAAACTGAAATTGACAGGCTTTTGAAAAAAGCCTTGAAATTCTATAAAACTTGCGGCACTGACTCGTTTGAGGCCTTAGAAGAATCCAGTGATGGTTACCAAGCGTATGAGTTTATCAAAGGTCATAAAGAGGATATTGAAACAGTTAATATCATTTTGCTGACCAATGATGAAACGATTCGATATATTCCGGAAGACACTCGTCATGGAAAGGTCACTATTCGCTTCGATGTTTGGGATATTGAACGACTGTATCAAAGTGTTCTTGGTGGTGCTGCAGTGGAGCGCCAGCTTGTTGTAAAACTGAAGAAAAAGTATGGTGCATCTTTGCCTCTAATTAAAGTGAGAGGCGATAATGAAATCTATGACTGCTATATTGGTGTCATTTCCGGTGAGCTGTTAGCACGGATTTATGAAGCCGAGGGTCAAGATCTAATCCAAAAGAATGTCCGTTCTTTTCTGCAGGCAACAGGTAAGGTCAACAAAGGAATTAAGGCATCGTTAGCCAGCGAACCTCAAATGTTTATGGCCTACAACAACGGTATTTCAACTGTTGCGGATGGTATTGACATTGATGAAAGTCATAGCAGCGGAGATGTTGTAACCATTACAGAAATCACCGGCTGGCAGATTGTTAATGGCGGTCAAACTACAGCATCGATTTACAATGCCTATAAGTCAAAACTTCCTCTGGATCAGGTAAATGTGCAGATTAAGCTGTCTGTTATCAAGAAAAAAGACCAAGCCGAAGATATTATTCATAATATTTCTAAGTACGCAAATAGCCAAAATAAAATCAATATGTCTGACTTCAATGCCAATGATGCATACCATGTAAAGATGGAACGTCTATCCAGGGCAACACCGATCCCTGTGGCAAGGGGAAAATCGACAGACTATTGGTTCTATGAGAGAGCCAGAGGACAGTATTTAGTTGAATTGAGTCGGCAGCCAACCGCAGCGGCTAAAAAGGAATTCAAGAGCCGTTGTCCGAAGAATCGCTGCATTTCTAAAACTGTAGCAGCCAAATGTGTGATGGCTTATCAGGGCTATCCGTATATTGTCAGCAAAGGTCTGGAAACCAGCTTTGTCTATTTCTCGGATATGGTCTCCAAGGGTGAATTCCCTGAGCCATCTGAACAGAGCTACATTGACATGATTTCTAAGGTGATATTGTTCAATAGCTGTGATGAAATCATCAAGAATTTAAAATTTGGCGGTTTTAAAGCTCAGCAAGACTATTATACCGTGGCACTAATTGGAAAATATCATTCAGGTTTAATCAACCCGCAGGAAATCTGGAATAACCAGACAATCAATGCGGAGACGGCAAGGGTCATAGAAGAATTGGCCTATTTTGTATGGGAACATTTTCAGAATCCTACAGTTCCTGGCGTAAATATTGGACAGTGGTGCAAAAAGGAAGATTGCTGGGAACTGCTTCAGAGCCGTTATGAAGCAAAAATGGAAAAGCGGGAGAATTGAGAAAAATGCCATATTCAGTAGTGGATCTGTTTGCAGGGGCCGGTGGATTGAGCTTGGGTTTCGTGCAGACAGGAAAATATGAGATAAAGGTTGCTTTCGAGCGGGAACCGCACATGCAGGCAACTTATCATCGCAACCATCCGACTGTCGAGCTGCAAGGAGATGTATGCGGCGCAGATTATGCGGATATACAGAGGAGACACGGAGCCATTGACGTTGTCATTGGAGGTCCTCCCTGCCAAGGGTTTTCAAATGCAAATCGGCAGAAAAACCATGCAATCAGCCAGAATAATATGCTGGTAAAGCAGTATATTCGAGCAATTAGAGAGTTGCAGCCAAAGGCGTTTGTCATGGAAAATGTTAGTATGCTTCGATCTGACGTTCATCGGTTTTACATGGAGGAAACAGATCTGGATATTGTGGAAGAGTATCAGATCCCGAATAAAAACACGCCGTTGCATTTGCTGAGCTCAGAATTTGTGTTTGATGGCGCATTGGAGATAGTTCAAAACTTGGAATTGCTCCAGCAGAGACTTTGGCCTGAAAATCACTATCGAGAACTGAATATCATCTTCAAAGGTGAAAAAAACGCTGATAAGATGAAAAAATCTTTGGAAAAACACCGGCGCAAGCTTACCGAAATCGCTCAAGCCTATATTGAAGACGATGCAGACAATTACATTGCGCAGAAATCCAGAGAAGCATTTCAGGCAATTATAGATTATTTTGATGGCATTCTTGAAGCGGATAGAATTCACACCTTAATTGAGCCTGCGATTATGATTCAACGCATGCTAAGTAAAGCAAAGGAAATCTTTGATAACCATATCCATGTGGATTCATATGAGTGTACAGAAAAAGATGGTCTCCTGGCAAATATTCGATCATTTGCGGTTTTTGATTATCTAAAAAGTATTCTTACATCTGGAGAAGATGGATATGTGATCAATAGCGGTGTTTTGTGCGCCGCAGATTTTGGAGCGCCCCAGAAAAGAGAACGCTTTGTTGTTATGGGGATTAAGAAAAGTATTTCCGCTGTGGTGTTTCTGCCTTCCAGAAAGATTAAAGATGGACATTATAAAACTGTTCACGATGCAATTTATGATTTGGAAGATGTTCCGCCTGTATATGATTTGGCAGACGATGAGGAAGGAATTCCGCTGGAACATAAGGAGCAGTTGAGTTCAGTAGCACAGCAACTGAGAGATTCGGATATTCTGAAGAACCATATCATTACTAAAACTACTGATGTAGCAATGGCAAGATTTAAAGCGCTGCATCAAGGAGAAAATTTCCATAGTTTGGAAGAATCACTCAAAACCAATACCTATACCGATGTGAAAAGGACTCAAAATACGATTTATTTGCGGTTGAACTATAATGAACCAAGCGGAACAGTGCTTAATGTTCGAAAGTCTATGTGGATTCATCCTACCCTGGATCGGGCAATCAGTATCCGAGAAGCAGCCCGGTTGCAGACATTCCCTGATAGCTTTGTATTTTGCGGATCTAAAGATAAACAATACCAGCAGGTAGGAAATGCCGTACCTCCAATTATGGCAAAGGCGATTGCTAAGCAGCTTGCGGCAACTTTAGGTAAAAAACTTCGTGAGGCAGAACAAGAAAATGGCTGATAATCACTCAAAAGAAGTTCGCAGCAAAAATATGTCACATATTCGAAGCACGAATTCAAAGCCAGAAGAGATTGTCAGGAAGTATCTGTTTTCTAAAGGCTTTCGATATAGAAAAAATGTTCGAACCTTGCCGGGATGCCCTGATATTGTTTTGCCTAAATATCATACCGTGATTTTTGTAAATGGCTGTTTTTGGCATAAACATGACTGTGGGAGGTTTGTTTGGCCCTCTTCCAACACTGAATATTGGATACCCAAAATAAATCGGAACGTTGAACGGGATAAGCAGAACCACAAGAAGCTTATAGACATGGGTTGGAAGGTACTGATTATTTGGGAATGCGAACTAAAAAAGAATGTGCGGGAAAAACGCTTAACAAAACTTTGTGGCGAAATCATCTCTTGATAGCGTATTAGGGGGGAGAAATCTGGAAAATATTATTAGGTTGTTGCATGATGATGGAATAGAGTATATTGAAGAAACAGTTGGCGGAATGTCTCTGCTTGAACGTCAAATTTTTTTTGTCAACTGTATTAAGGTGATTGATAAATCATACTACGATTATGTAATGACCAAGAGCGATGAGAGTGCAACATTCTTCTTTGATATCTTAAAATATGCCTACCCGGTGCTAATTAAATATCTATGGACAAAAGATTTTGAAACTCTTATGGCAACACCGTTAGCTCGTGCAGATTCAGATGATATATATCGATGTCGAGTTTTTCTGTGTAGCTGTAGAATCGTAGGGCAAACCGAATACATACTTGATATGGAAAAATGTGGATATGTATCTGTGTGCTCTAAAAATGGTATCTGCGTAATCAAATGTCTACAGAACAACTGCTGGATTGAATATTTTGATTCAAGATGGGCGGATTTTTACGAAAATTTATTGTTTTCATTGATGCAGAATGATAAACGCATTACTGCACTACAAGAGCGGTGGCCGATCATCAAGGAGGAGATGCGACCGCTATGCTTTGTCTGGCTGAAGGAATTTATTGGCTACAACTCAACGATGAATATAGAAAGTTATTTTAATGATGTTGCCTATTATGATGCTATTCATAGCACAGAATGGGACTACTTTCCGGAACAAAGTAAATTTAATAGAGTTGCTTACGGCAACTTTACAGATACTATTATTGATTTATCTGGTTACGCAGCAAAACATATCCGTTTTACTGAGCTTCTACAATCATCCCATCCAGAACTACTTGCAGAAAATCTTTTCTATAACATTAGAATGGAAGATGAAACGCTTCGATTAATTCGGGAAAATCGGGAGTGTTCTGAGCAGGACGCTTACACGATATTATCGTGCATATCATTGTCTTCGGACAATAGTGAACTGTACAATTATGGACAAGTAAATTGTGCACCTTTAATTAAAATATCCAGGAATCAATATCTGCACTCTGTAGCTGGATCACTATTTCATCCATTCTCTTTTTTGCTGAGTTCGCTACAGCAGAGGTTTTTAAACGACTTTTCACGGAATATTAATTCCAGAGAGACGATATTTAGAAAGCAACTATATGAAATAGTAGGCAATAGTTTTACTTGCATCAATCATAATATTGTCATTAAACACGGTGGTAAGGTTGTCACGGATATCGATGCGGCAATGGTAGATAAAATTAGCGGAGAGATTGCATTGTTTCAACTTAAGTGGCAGAACCAAACTGTAGATTCTATTCGTTCATTGCATAGCAAAGCCCAGAATTATACTAAGGAAACAATGTACTGGGTTCAATCCGTTAAACAATGGATTGAACATACTTCAGAGGCTGAAATTGCTGGACATTTGGGAAATGGTATCAAAAGAAAAAATATTGATAAATCTAAAATTTTTCTCTTTGTTCTTGGACGGAACCATGGAAATTATTCAGGCGAAAAATTAACAAGCGAAAAAACTGTATGGGCACAATGGTTTCAGTTGCTTCAGTGCCTATTGATTCTGCCGAAGGATTTTACAATTGCAGATCTGTACAATATACTTCAGAAAAGTTCTCCGTTTGATGCAAATGTAAAGCAAAAATCGCAGGAGTACAGTATTGGTCCGTATAAAATTATAGTAGAAAGTACCGATGATGAGTATTGATCACATTATTCTTATCTGACTATTATACGCCAGAAACCCAGTCCACGATTGCACTATGAACCGGGTTTCTCTGCAGGCTGAGGGGGCTGCCGTGTCTATCGGTAGCCCTTTATTATTTATGAAAAGTGAAAGATAACAATTTATTAGTTTTGAACACTTCGCAGAATTTACCCTTGACAAATCCACTCTCAGTAAAAGATGCCGTAGGAATGGGAATATTCGAACTCAACAAGGGATATTTTGATGGAAATGAAAAAATGACGGCAGAGGAATGTCTTAATGCTATAAACAGAATGTTTAAAGTTGAGGCAAACAGTCAGTATGAAAAAGGCGAGTTAAAGGTCTCATATAAAGATAACGTTCAGGTTATCGATAAGAGCGTAAAAATATATGATTATAAAGAATTTGATGCTGTATCGACAGAGAGTATTGATACAGATGGCGGCGAAAGGCCAAAGACTGTCTTTTGCGACAAAGAAATAAATACAGAAACTGAATTTCTTGACGGTCCCGCAAATCGCAGAAAAATTTCCTTTCAAATAAGTAAAGCTGCTTATCAGCAAAATATAGAGGCATATGAAGTCGGTAAGATTGTTGTGATGCCAAAGGCGGGAGCACAACAATCTTTAACCAGAGGCCTTTCTTATTCAAAACCGATATCGGTTGAAATTACAGATGTCAATTATGTCGGGGTAATGGTAACGATAACCGGATATGACTGCGATGCGGAACAATTTCTGAAAGATGAGCCCGAAAATCAGGGAATAAACGCAAAGAAAACAATAAGTCCGGTAAGTAATCCTAAAGATGAAGATGAAAAAATACAGACAATTCCTTCCAAAGATATTCCTGAGGGCGTGAGCATAAAACCGGCCGCAAACAACAACGGAATAACCGTCACTTTCGGGCACACTTTTAAAATAAACGACCCGATTTATTCAAAACAGGAATGGAGAAATCCGGCAATAGACCCAAGCATTGAACTCTCGGCAACAATAAGTGATTTCAATGTCAGTGTCCATAATGTCGGAAAACTGTTGCTTAGTAAAAAAGCGGTGGGAAATGTGAAACTCTCATATAAAACGGAGTTTACTGCAAATGCTAAAGCGGAGTTCAGATATAGCCCTGCAAATAACGGAAACGGCGGACTTAAAATTGACTTTAAAGATAAAAAAGTATCCGGTAATTTTTTTGCTAATATTAAAAACGCGAGATTTACCGGAAGTTCTGCCGGTGGGTCAAAAAGCATTAAGCTGGCTCAGGTTATAATTCCGTTGGGTAGCGGATTTACTATAGGCGCAACATTATATTTGGAAATCAGGTTTGATGGAACAATAAATCTGAAGATTATGCAGAGCAATGCATATGAACTTACCATAAAAAAGACAAGCTGGTTCAGTTACAGAGCAAATACAGCAAACCTGTCAACGACAGACACGGATTCACATGTCAATGCAAATGTTACAATAGCGCTCGCGTTGAATCCTAATGTTGGTTATTTTGGCGATCCGATTATAGATGGAGAGATAAAAGCTAAATTTGAGATTGATGCCGAAGCAAGATTCTTTTCTCATGATGAAAAACCGCAATCCGGATATGTGTATGTTACCAAATATACGGCGGATGAATGGAGTAAAAGCGGTGATCTAAAGTATTGCATAGGTATTGATTATAATTTGAGCTTTGAAGGAAATTTGCTGACAGAAAAAAGCAAAGTGGGTAAATTTGTTATTAAAACCCTGAAAGCAAAATCGGTTTCAATGTTTAAGCCTATAAACCTGTGGTCACACTCGTCGCACTTTGAAGACGGAAAATATATGTAAAACTGTACACGAGACGGCAGCGGACAAACCGCTGTTGAGGTTAACGGTCAGGGAAAAATATATCTTGAAAAATACAAAAGCATAGTTCGCGAAGGTGACGAGGAAAGCGTATCAATAACATCACTTCCATTAAGCGATAAGGATATTAAAAATAAGGGCGGTATCAAAGTAAGTATAGCAGATCCCAACATAGCCGAAGTCAGATATAATAAAACTAAAAAAACAATAAGTATAGTAGCGAAACACGAGGGCTCAACGGAGATAACAGTTATAATTGAACGCAACAAAAAGAAGACAAGGTTCTATGAGCAAAAAATATCGGTTACCGTTGAAAAAGGCCTTGAAAATCAATCGGTTGCTTACTTTGACAAAAAGTCGTTAATGGATTATGCGTTTTATTCAATTTAGTCAAATGCACTTATTCATGTGGAGGTCACGGATTTGTATATTCAAATTATAATAATTTTTGTGCTTCTCGGTATTTCAATGGCGCTTCACGCAGTTACAATTTCAATGCTTTTGAAAATACGTAGGGAAGGTACCGGTTCGATGCAGGACCGCAAGGAAACGAGGTCGGTGTCAAACAGGGGTAAAGCGCAGAAAACGCCGTATCCCAACAATCAGGATGTGAGAATAGTTTTTTGCAAAAATTGTTCTGCGCCGTTCAGCTCTAAATACGGAGTCTGTCCGAAATGCGGAACGCCGAGATAATTGCTTAGAGAGGTTGAACATATGGCTGTAAATGTAAATGCAGCAAGGGATCAGGCGAATCAGATAACAAATCAGATAGCCGGTCTCAAACGGGCAAAAACACAATTGACAGATTATAAATCGTCACTTGCCGCAAACTGGAGCGGTGCAGAGGTCAGGTATGTCTCAAAGGGTATCGATCAGGTAGTCAGGCAGATAGACGATGTTATTAATCGGCTCACTTCTTTAAGCAACGCTATAAAATCGGCGGCGGCGGCAGTCAAGAGGGAAGAAGATGCTGCGGCAAGAGCAAAGGCTCAGGCTGCTGCCAGGGCAAAGGCTCAGAGAATTGCCAAGGCCAAGTCCGATTTTGAAAAAGCGGAAGCGGAATACAAGAAAAAGAAGAAAGAGCTGGAGCGGTTAACAAAAAATGATGATGACGCTCCGGGCGAATTCGATGCTCTGTTGAGGGTTTCAAAAATTTTTGAGAACTTTGAAAGAATTCAAAAACTTAACGAAGAGCTTGAAAAGAGCAAAGACCTTATGGAGAGCAAACGCCGTATATGGGATAATGCGCGGCGATAAGACCGCGGATATAAGATTTAAGGGGGTGAGCGCTGATGGGAACAATAAAAATAAATGTTCCGGCTGTTCTCAATGCCGGCAGTCAGGCGAAAAAGGCAAAGAAAACAGTTACGACTGCAAATCAAAACATCCGGTCTATAAAAAATAGGATAGATCCAAAAGTAATCAATAAGGGCGATCTATCCGCGAAATTCAGAAATATAGACTCCCAATTAAAGTCGGTGTCGCAAAAAATTGACCGGATAAACTCTTTTGCGGATAGCAGCGCCAATAAATATTACCGCACGGAACAGCGGGTTAGGCGCTCAGTGCCTGCTGCTGCGGTAGGAGTCAGAAAGAAAGGCTTTGGCGGGGGATCGGGCGGCGGCAGAATACCGTACACCGAATATGACGGTCGGGTTGAGGCGAGAGACAGGGGCGAGCTGATCAAAAGTCTCGGTGCGATGTGTGTCGGAAGCTCGAATGCAATAGCAGACAAAGTAAAAAGTATTTATTCTGTGCTCAAAAAGGATTATGACGCGCGCGGCAATACTTTTAAAGTCTGGCATTACGGAAAAGCTATTTTAGGCGAGGGAAAGGCTATCACAAAAATTGCCGGCGGAATAGCTGCTTGTTTTGCCGGCGGAATTCCGATCGGCGTAGTTATGCTTATAAGCGGCACAAACGATTTTGTGAATAACACGGCAGATATGTGTCTTCTCTCTGAAGGGTTATATGAAGAAGTCGGCGTCAATTGGCTTAAGGACCTTCTGATTGAAAACGGAGAGAGCATTGGAAAAGACTTTTTAGGAAACGCTCAAGTCGGTGCCCTTATAGGAAAATTGGTATATACGGGTGTGGATTTGGTAACATTCCTTGACGGGCTCGATAAAATGATTTCAGCCTTCGGGAAGGCCAACACAGTTCTTACAGGCAAGCCGAAGCTGTCGCCGATATGGGGTGAGGCTACATACAGTGACGTGCTCGACAACAAGATTTCGTTCAGCATGGATCCGGAATTTTTTATAAGGAAACTTATGAAAATAGATCCGAGTTCAGACGGAAATATATTATATGAGTGCTGCAGAAGAATATATAAAACATTCAGATCTGCATACAAATTAGGAAAATTGGTAATAGATAATTGAAAGGGGCTATAAGAAGTTATGGAAAGCAGCAGGCTGCTGCCTATAGGCAGCGTTATAACTTTGACCGATGCAGAGAAAAAATTGATGGTTATCGGGACAGAGGTTGAGCGCGAGGATGATGAGAATATATACGATTATGTCGGAGTTCCCTTTCCTGAGGGATATATCGACAGCGAGATAATGTTTTTGTTTATGCATGACGACATTGAGTCAATTGATTTTGTCGGATTTATCAATTCTGAGGTTCAGGCATACAGAAGCCGTCTCAACGAGTTGGCAGATGAAAAATAAACGGAAACAGAGAGCAAAAAAATGAATTTGACATATGCATTATTTACAGATCGCGGAGACCGGGCCGTCAACGAGGATTCAATAGGGGTTTGCAGCAAAGAAAACGAACATTGTTTTGTCCTTTGCGACGGACTTGGCGGTCACGGTATGGGAGATGCGGCGTCTTCACTGGTTGCAGAGGTTTTCAAGAATCAATTTAAAAAAAGCGGCAACTCATCGGATTTTCTCGCATCAGCTTTTATGGCGGCTCAGGATATTCTTATGGCCAAACAAATTGAGCTGAAAGCTCGGCACAAAATGAAGACGACGGCTGTTTCCTTAGTGACAGATGAAAAAAACGCTTATATCGGTCATGTGGGGGATTCCAGAGTTTACATATTCGGAAAAAACAAGGTCTATAAAAGAACATTGGATCACAGCATTCCGCAAATGCTTGTGCTTTCCAAAGACATAAAGGAATCCGAGATACGTAATCACCCTGATCGAAACATCGTTCTCAGAGTTATGGGTATAGAATGGGACGAGCCAATGTTTGATCTGATGAAGCCGGTGCCGCTTAAAAAGTGTCGAGCGTTTCTTCTTTGCTCAGACGGTTTTTGGGAGCTGATAGAAGAAAAAGATATGTGCGCACTTTTGAAGACATCTGCAACCGTTGAAGATTGGTTGAGCAGCATGGTTCAGGTCGTTAAGGAAAGCGGCAAAGACAGAAATATGGATAATTTTTCGGCGATAGCTGTGTGGTGCGACAAATAACCGGGAGGAGAAGCATATGCAGAAAAGAACAGCTTATTGTGAAAATCCCATATGCTCGCTTGCAGTTCTTTCGGTGATGGGCGACCGAACGGATCAACAGGACGACTTTGGCTATATGCTCGATGATGAAAGAAGCCTGATTATTGTTTGCGACGGAATGGGCGGTCACGAGGGAGGCCGTCTGGCGAGCAATGCGGCGGTGAACAGATTTATATTACAATATAAAAGTGCACCAAAAAACTATGAAATAATTCCGTTTTTGGAGGAATGTACAGCTTTGGCCAATGCGGATGTACTCAATTTGAAAACAGCCTCCGGCGAAAAGTTGAATGCGGGAAGTACACTGGTCGCCGTTATGTTGGATAGCAGCAGAAATCTGTATTGGAACTCCGTTGGCGACAGCAGACTGTATCTTTTCAGAGACGGAGATTTTGCACAGATAACGCAGGATCATAACTATACAACCGTACTGCTTGAAAAACTTAATGCCGGAATGATAGACCGTGAGGAATTTAATTCCGAAAACCTGAAAGGTGAAGCACTAATCAGCTTTTTGGGCATTTCCGGTTCGCCGCTTGTTGATTATAACAATCTGCCGCTGCCACTATTGCCGGGCGACAGGCTGGTGATAATGTCCGACGGATTATATAAAGTATTGCCCGATGCGGATATTCTGAATATTGTCAATAATTTCAGTAATGTCAATGAAACTGCGATGGCGTTGGAGATAAAAGCCGAAAAGACGGCAACAAAAAACGGGATCAGCAGAGATAATACAACAATAGCGGTTTTAAAAATCAAATGATGGAGGAATTGTCATGAATGTCACGATGTGCACCAACAATCATTATTTCGACAGCGATATGTATGATGTTTGCCCAATTTGCGGCGCCGGTGTAAAAGCAAACAATTTTTCGGATTCCGGGAAAAAATCCTCGGGATCGCCCAAATTCGGCGGTCTGTTTCATAAGAAGAAAAATACGGAAGAAAGGGCGGCAGAACCCGTATCAAGGGGAAACCCTGTCAGCATGCCCGAGTCCTTTTCACAAAGCGGTAAAAAAATGCCGGTATATAGTAATCAGGTGAGCGGGACGACGGGCGGCGGCGGTCTGCAGCCCATAGGAGGACAACCGAATTCAGAGAAGACCATCGATTTCTGGAATGTGAACAAAAGCAGCCGCGAGGACAAAGAGCCCGCCGTAAATACGGCAGTAAATTCAGTGCCGGAGCCTTCGGTCTCTGCAAATGCTTCGGAGAAGGATAGCGGAGAATCGGACAAAAGTGAATCGGCAGCGGCGGAACCGGAGCAGAGCAGACCCTCACTGTTGGATGCAGTCAAAAAGGTTTCTGCAAATACGGACGAAAAAACCATAAGTTATTTCAGTGCAGCAAACAAGAAAATGCTGAGCAGTGATACACCAAAAGGTCCGGTTGATCCGGTCGTCGGGTGGCTTGTATGTGTGAGCGGCCCGCATTTTGGAGACAGCTTTTCGATTGTTTCCGGCAAAAATTCAATCGGGCGCAGCACGGAAAACAAGATAGTAATCAGTGGAGACAACACTGTTTCGCGGTCAAAACATGCGTTGATTATCTATGAGCCGAAGAAACGAAACTTCTATCTTCAGCCAGGGGACGGAAGCGGTCTTACATATCTCAACAATGACGATGTCTTTGAAACCAAGATTATAAGCGCAAAGGATATCATAGAAATAGGTTCAAGCAAATTCATGTTCGTTCCGTTATGCGATGAAAGTTTTTCGTGGAGCGATTATGAGGAGAAGGAGCAATAACATGAAGAGATGTTTTTCCTGTTTTAAGGAGTTCAACGAAAGCCTTTCGGTTTGCCCTTATTGCGGACACGTTGAAATAACAAAGGCTGAAGAACCGATATATCTTGCTCCGGGAACAATGCTTGCAAACAGATATATAGTAGGTGAAGTGGTAGGTGCAGGCGGCTTCGGCATCGTCTACAAAGCCTGGGATACGAAGCTGGAAACAATAGTGGCTGTCAAAGAGTTCTTCATCAGCAGACTTGTCACCCGAGCAGAAGGGCTGAAGAACGTTATCATTTCAAAGAACTCAAAAGATGAGTTCGATTACAGAAAAGAACGTTTCCTTGCCGAAGCCAAAAATATGGCGAAATTCGGATCGCACAGAAGTATACCGAATGTTTTTGAGTTCTTTGAAGAAAATAATACGGCATATATAGTCATGGAGCTGTTGCGCGGAATGGCACTTAATGATTATCTGAACCAGATGGGCGGAAAAATCGATGTGGATTTCGCTATAGTTATTGCAACTGAAGTCGGAAAGGCATTGAGCTCCCTGCATGCCGAAAATATAATTCACAGAGATGTTGCGCCGGATAATATTTTTATCTGTACTGGCAAGGAGATCAAAATAAAGCTGATGGATCTCGGCGCAGCAAAGCTTGCGGACAGCACCGATGATGTCATTGATATTATTCTCAAGCCGGGATACTCACCTCCGGAACAGTACGATAACACAAAGAATATAGGCCCGTGGACTGATATTTATGCGCTCGGCGCGACTCTTTATATGATGCTCACCGGCGTTAAACCGGATGAATCAACAAACAGAAAAATATCGGACGAGCTGGTGCCGGTCAATGAACTCAATCCCGCGGTTTCGGAAAATTTGAGCAACACCGTTATGAAAGCAATGGCTGTAGAACGCCATATGCGCTTTAAAAATGTCGACGATTTTCTGCGCGCTCTGAGCGGCGAAAGAAAGGTTATGCCGCTTTCAAAAGAGAAAAAGGTCAGAAAGCTGAAACAATTCCTTGGCATAATGGCTGCGTGTATTGTGGTTGCTGTTGTGTCTGCCGTCACGTTCAAAATATATTCCAGTCAGAAGGCGAATGAATATCTTGAGGCCGCAGATATAACGGTTTGGGTTATTCGGGAACATGATCAAAATGATATCCTGAAAACAATATGCGAAAATAACTTCAAAATGCAGGAGGGCAACGAAAAGGTAACGGTCACTGTTGTTTCTTTCACGCAGGAAGAGTATGAATCCCGCCTCAAAGAGGCATTGGAATCGGACAGCGGGGGAAAACCCGATTTGTATGAGAGCACGGGAGTTTCCGAAGATATAACCGATTCCGACGCGGAACCCCTGGATGCGGTCATAAGCTCCTCCGAGTTTAAAAGCTGTGAGCTTCTCAAGAAAAACTATAACAAAATTTACAATACAAAAAAACGTATGCCGCTTGCAGTGAATCTGCCGGTTGCATATATGTTCGGAAAAAGTTATACGGATCAGTATTTTTATGATATTTCAGATTTCTCTGCGCAGAATGTTAAGTCCGATATTGGAATGTCCGACTTAATAACAAAGAATTTCGGAAATATAGAGATGTGTGATTTCAGTGAAATTTCTCAGGCGGACGATCTGTCAGGAACGGTTCTTGTTTCTTCAATAGAGATGCTGAATCCTATTACCGCCCTTAACTATAGAAACGAGAAATTTTCTTTCAAATGTGTATACCCGGAAAAAGATCCTTTGTTCTGTGAATTTACATATGAATGGAGCATATCTGACAGAACGTCGCAGGCAGAAAAGAAAGCTGCTGAAAAACTTTTAAGATATATGCTCAATAATGATTATCTGAGCAAGCTGTGCTCTGACAAAATACCCGTTAGCGTCGATGCACTCAACAGCGCAAAATTCGGCGCGGTGGCGGATATATATCCTAACTTTACTTTTGAGGAGGAATAACAGTGAAAAGATGTTTGGGGTGTATGGAACAGTATGATGATGCGCTCAATGTATGCCCGCATTGCGGATATGTATGCGGAACGCCGGCTGAGGAGTCAATACATATGCAGCCCGGGACGCTGCTGCACGACAGATATATTGTCGGCAGAGTTCTCGGATACGGCGGATTCGGAGTGACATATATAGGCTGGGACGGAAAACTCGAGCAGAAAGTTGCAATAAAGGAGTATCTTCCCGGCGAGTTCTCAACAAGAATGCCCGGTCAGTCACAGGTAACGGTTTTCAACGGCGATAAGAGCGAACAGTTCCGTGACGGTCTGAAAAAGTTCGTCGAGGAGTCGAAGAGACTGGCTAAATTCCAGAACGAAGCCGGAATTGTAAAAATATTTGACAGCTTCGAGGAAAATGAAACTGCATATATTATCATGGAGTATCTGGACGGAATCACGCTGAAAGAATATCTCGGCCAGGTCGGAACCATTCCCGAGGACGAAGCAATAAATATGCTTATGCCCGTTATGGAATCGCTCCAGACCGTTCACGCCGAGGGACTTCTCCACAGAGATATCGCACCGGATAACATATTCCTGACGAAGGACGGATCGGTGAAGCTTATCGATTTCGGAGCTTCAAGATATGCAACGACGTCTCACAGCAGAAGCCTTACGGTAATTATAAAACCCGGATATTCGCCCGAGGAGCAGTACAGAAGCAGGGGAGATCAGGGTCCGTATACCGATGTCTATGCCATAGCGGCAACGCTTTACAGGATGATAACCGGCAAAACACCTCCGGACGCTATGGAACGCAGGGCAAAATACGAGAACCAGAACAAGGATATTCTTATTGAGCCGCATAAGCTTGTAAAAAATATTTCCAGAAACCGCGAAGTGGCAATTCTCAACGCGATGAATGTCCGCGTGGAGGACAGAACACCGGATATCAAAACCTTTATCGAGGAGCTCAATGCAGATCCGCCGGCGAAGAGAAGATACGGAAAGATAAAGAAGATAGATATCTATTCGTGGCCGCTGTGGCTCAAAATTCTTGTCCCGTCGCTGCTTACTGTGGCGATAGCGGTCGGTGTGCTGACACTGACCGGTGTCATAAACTTCAAGTCAATGTTTAATGCCGGCAATATAGAAGGTTTCGTCCGCGTTCCCAATATCGTCGGTGAATCGGAAGAGAAGGCGAAGTCCGAGCCGGAGTTCAGGGATGGACAGCTGCGTCTGGATTTCGGCGTAAAGAAGTTCAGCGAAGAAAACGAGAATATAGTTATAGAACAGGATCACAGTGAAGGTGAATATTTGACCATCGGATCGGTTGTCAGATATAACAAGAGTGCAGGTTCGGAAAAGGACTATGAGCTTGAGGTCTCGGAAGACGGAACAATAACATTCGGAAAAAGCTATGACGGATTCGGAATCGACGAAGAATTCCTTGGCAGTTCGAATGTCGAAGCCTATCTCCAGAGCAAGGGACTCAATGTTCAGACCAGAGAAGAGTACAGCAGCGAATATCCGACAAAGGGAACAATAATCCGTATCGTGACCGCAGACGGAAATGCGATAACGGCGGGTACCACGCTGAAAACCGGAGATACGGTTATAATCTATTATTCAAAGGGACAGGCTCCCTCAGAGGTTCCTGGTGTTGTCGGCAAGGATCTCTCCGAAGCACTTATAGCGCTCTCGCAGGCAGGCTTCAATAATGTTGTGCCTATGCCGGAGGAGAATGATTCGTATCCGGAAAATGAGGTTATCTCGCAGGATCCGCCCAGCGGAATGGTTGCTTCCGTTGACGATACTATAACGGTATTTTATGCAACGGCAGAGCCGACCGCGTTTATTCCGGTTGTTGCCGGCATGAGCAAAAACGAAGCAAAAGAGGAACTTAGCAACTTTACGGTTGAATTCAGAAAGATATATGATTCCGAAGTCGAAGAGGGACTTGTTATCAGAACTTCGCCGGAGGGCGGAATGAATGTCCCGAAGGGCAGCACGATTGTTGTCTATATCAGCAAGGGACCGCAGCCCGTAAAGGTTACGTTTGATTACGGCGACGGATCAAGATCCACGACAGAGACCAAATATTATGAGAAGCCTTACGGCTCCCTGCCGACGCCGACAAGAAACGGTTATACCTTCTCCGGATGGTATTTGTCGAGGGCTTATACCAGGGAGATAACAAGCAGCGATACCGTCAATAATTCCGAGGATCATACGCTTTATGCGCGCTGGACCGCAGGAGAATATACGGTGTCTTTCAACTCAAACGGCGGCAGCGCGGTCAGCCCGATTGGTGTTACATACGGCAAAAAATACGGAAATCTTCCTCTGCCGACAAAACCGGGATATACTTTTGACGGCTGGTATACCGACAGCGGAGAAAAAGTGACCGCGGACTCGACGGTTAATGTCGACCGCAACCATACGCTCAATGCGAAGTGGCGCGAGAATACCTATACCGTGCGCTTCAATCCCACGGGAGGAAGCGTAAGCGGATCGACAAAAAGCATAAAATACGGTCAGAGCTACGGCGACCTTCCGACCCCGACAAAAGCGGGCTATAAGTTTGAGGGATGGTACACTTCATCGAGCGGCGGAACTAAAATTTATTCGAGCGACACATTTGTGTTTACCGAAGATATTGAGCTTTATGCGCGTTGGAGCCCCGCAACATATACGGTTTCGTTCAATAGCAACGGAGGAAGCTCGGTAAGCAGCATTTCTGTTAAATACGGAGATACCTATGGAACTCTGCCGACGCCTAAAAAGGATTACTACAAATTTGTCGGCTGGTATACCTCACCGAGCGGCGGAACAAAAGTTTCTTCAGGCGATACATTTAACTCTACAAGCAACATAACGCTCTATGCTCAGTGGGAACAGAATCCTATTTCCGGCTGGGTGGAAGAGAGCAAGGCGCCTGCCGGAGCGCAGATAGTCGAAACAAGATATACTTATACCAAGCGCAGCACATCAACCGGGTCCTCGCCCTCAAAGTCCGGATGGAAAAAGGACGATACGGTAAGTCCTAACCCGGAAAAAAAATATGGAGACTGGAGCGAGTGGGGCATTGAAAAAATAACTAAGACAGATACACTCGACGTTGGTGAAGGAAAAGTATATAGGTACTATTATAAGAAATGCCAGGCGTGCGGAAATAGGCAGTCATATTATAATACGGCCTGTGATTCTTGCGGTAAGAAAGTAACGAATTCACACAGTTATGTAAAATGGAGCGATAAACCGTATAATCAATCAAAGGCTAAAAGGGATCCGAAGCATGCCGATAAAATGGTTACAACAGCACTTGACGGAACCAAGTGGTACTTTAGTACCGGAAATCTGAATGATACAAGTATCGGAACAAAAGATACCGCGGGACCGGGTGCAGTTGTTATTCAACATGGATACCGTTCGCGCAGCATAACGACTACATATTATTTCTACAAGGAAGAGACTTTGACATCTACCAGCAAACCGTCCGGCAGCGGAATATCTAATGTCAAAAAAGAAGTAAGGTACATATCCCGCTGAGCAACAAACTTTCAAACAAAGGTGCAGGTGTACGGTGCATAAAACTTGCTCCGTGCATCTCACACTGAGGTTCCAACAAAATTAAAAATCATCACCCCCGAAGCTTTTGTGAGCTTCGGGGGTGATGTGTTTTTTATATTTACTTACTCGCTGTATCTGTCTGCGATGCTTCTGCCCATGAGCACGCCCATGACGGACGCCATCATCAGACCTCTTGTCCAGCCGCTCGAGTCGCCGAGGCAATGGAGACCATTGACGTTCGTGTCGAAGTTTTCGTCCATCTTGATGCGGTTGGAGTAGAACTTGAGCTCGGGGGAGTAGAGCAGTGTCTCCTCCGCGGCGAAGCCGGGCACGACGTAGTCGACAGCCTGGATGAAGTTGATTATGTTGAGCATCGCGCGGTAGGGCATGGCGGCGGTTATGTCGCCCGCGACGGCGTCGGGGAGAGTGGGTCTGACATTCGAGCGGTCAAGCTCTTTCTGCCATGTGCGCTTTCCGTCGAGGATATCGCCGTAGCGCTGGACGAGAATATGTCCCGCGCCGAGCATGTTTGTCAGTTCGCCGACCTTCTGCGCGTATTCAATCGGCTGGTTGAACGGCTGATTGAAGTTGTGGGAGCAGAGTATCGCGAGGTTCGTGTTGTTGCTCTTGAGCTCTTTGTATGAGTGTCCGTTGACAACGGCGAGGTCGTTGTCGTAGTTCTCCTGGCTGACAAATCCGCCGGGATTCTGGCAGAATGTGCGGACCTTGTTCTTGAACGGCTTGGGATAGCCTATGAGCTTCGACTCATAGAGAACATCGTTGACCTTCTCCATGACCTCGTTTCTTATCTCAACGCGCACGCCGATGTCGACCGTGCCGGGCTG
>OMDC01000245.1_pt1 | contig 26939 bp, 18 predicted proteins | sample 1674201 | NCBI WGS metagenome assembly OMDC01 (sample SAMEA103958152, study PRJEB25191) | human gut metagenome | biome: human-associated habitat [ENVO:00009003]; feature: intestine environment [ENVO:2100002]; material: feces | place: Germany | collected 2013/2015 | reverse complement strand
ACTCACCCACCTCGCAATCCGGAGTGAACCGGACCACTCGCTGAGCGGCAGCAAGAGATAAACTTACAGCACGATCGCGATCCGCGCAACCCGGGCCGCATGAACAACGCGTGAACCGTTGGAAATCCAACGTTCCATCGGCGTGTCGAAAACGAGCCAAACGCGACCTGAAACCGTCGATGACACCATCATAGGACGCTAAAACCACGGCCAGGTGAACGCGAAAACAACAACCCACGGCGTGTCGGAATCGCAAAGCCAAATGCGGATGAAGCGAAGACGCGAACAATGCAGCCATCTGCGCTATGACCGCGATATGAGATCCATAGCCTGACAACCGCACCAATGCAATATCAGGAAATACAGCGCCAAGAAAAAGCAGCACACGGATCCGAACGAAGGCAATGAGATACAAAAACCGGGAGGCTCCATGTTCCACGGAGACTCCCGGCTTGGTATTCAATTATTGGTTTTCAGTTATCAGCCAATCACTCGGCCTGAGCGGGCTCTGCAGCCGGCTCAATCGTGGCGACGGCCTTCTTGCGGCTCAGGTAGCGCTTGATGGTCAGGAACTCCAGACCGATCACGAGCACCGCAACCACGCCCCAAGCCACGTACATGGCGGTCTTCCAGATCGGGGTGGCGACCTTCGGCTCGCCATTCGCGTACTGCCAGCTGTTGGCGGCGGTGTACAGAATGTTGTGCGCGGCCTGACGCATGGCCTTCACGGAAGTGGCGGACTTATCGGTGATGTGGTTGGTGATCTTCGTGGTGGCGAGCATCGAGTCGTTGCCCGCACGCACTTCCTGATCGGCGTTCTGGTAGCCGTAGCCGCCGAAGTAATCGGTCAGGACGAAGCCCTTGAAGCCCCACTCGTCACGCAGCACGGTCTGCAGCAGGTTGCTGGAAGCGCCGGCGTAGGTGTAGCCGATGTAGTTGAAGGAGCTCATCACGGCCTGGGCGCCGCCTTCCTTCACGCTCATCTCGAACGGCTTCAGATAGATCTCACGCATGGCCTGCTCGTTCGTCCACGTGCACAGCATTTCCGTACGCTTGGTCTCCTGGTCATTCAGAGCGAAGTGCTTCATGAAGGAGTACACGCCCTTGGATTTGGCGCCGGCGATTTCGTTGGAGGCCATCGCACCGGAGAGCAGGGAGTCCTCGGAGAAGTACTCGAAGGTACGACCGGAGAATGCCGAACGGTGGATGTTCATGGCCGGAGCGTACCAACCAGCCACGTGCATGTCGTGAGCCATGTCGCCGATCATCTCACCGAACTGCTTGGCGAGATCCTTGTTCCAAGTGCAGGCGAATGCCGTGGAAGCCGGGAAGCCGATGGAGCCAACGCCGGTGAAGTTGTTGTTCAGCGAGGCCGGGCCGTCGGCGTCGGTCAGCTGGATCTTGCCGACGGACTTCACAGCCGGAGTGCCGTAACCACCATTGGCGATCAGGTTGTCCATATCGTCGAAGGTGAGCTGGTCGAGCAGCTTGTCCCAATCGGCGTCGTCATAATCCTTGCCATACATCTGGTACAGCTTCAGGCCATTCTTGGCACCGGTGGTCGGCATCTCGTCCGAATCGTTGTCATACTTCTTCGGATCGTAGTTGCTGTTGTTGGTGAACTCGGCCTTGGCTTCGTCGCTCATCGAGAAGTTGGTCGGAGCGGCGGTGGCCTTGGCATAGTTCGCGAAGTGGCCCGCGCGAGACAGGTACGTCACGTCGCCGGCGGCGTAATCGAACTCGTTGGTGGCGGCCACGGCATCGCCGTTATGGGTGTTCGAGTCGGAATTGTAGGTGACAGTGTCCTTCACGGTGACCTTCTGATGGTCGATCACGTAGTGCGAATCGGACTGGATGGAGATGTCGTAATCGCCCTGCTCCAGCACGTACGCCTTAGCGTCCTTCTGGTCGTAGGAGGCCATGTCGTCATCGTCGAACTCGATCTTCACGGTCTGGGAAGCGCCCGGCTCGAGCTTCTTAGTCTTTTCGAACGCAACCAGGTTCTTGGATGCCTTCTCGATGCCGCCATCGGTGTACGGCGGGTTGTAGTAGACCTCGACCACGTCCTTGCCGGCCTTGTCGCCGGTGTTGGTGACGGTCACATCGAACGAGATCTTGCCGTTCTTGTAGGAGACCTTGCCCATCTCCTGCTTGAACGTCGTGTAGGACAGGCCGTAGCCGAACGGGAACATGACGGTGTCGTCGTAGTTGATCAGACCTTCGTCGGCGGCGGTCTCATAGAACTTGTAGCCAACGTAGATGCCTTCGACGTAGTTGACGAACGTCGGGGTCACCGTGACCTTGTCGCCACTGAAGCCCATGTAGGAAGCAGTGAGATCATCCGCATTGTCGTAAGTGAACTTGCCGTTCGTGCCGACGGACGAAGCGTTGCCGGCGGCGGTGCCATCGGTGTTGTTGAACACAGCGGTCTTGGTCAGGTCCTTCGCGAACGTGTCGGAGGTCTTGCCGGACGGATTCACATCGCCGGCGAGCACCTCACCCAGTGCGGAGAAGCCGGTCTGGCCGGCCGGCGGGCACCACAGCACGGACTTGATCTGCGGATACTGGGACAGGAAGTCGAACTGGAACGCGTTGGCGCCGTTGTAGACGAGCGTCACCTTCTTGAAGTTCTTGGTGACCAGGTCGATCATGTCGCGCTCGGTCTGGGACAGCTGCAGGAAGTGCTCGCCATCCTTGAAATCTTCGTAGTCCTTGGCGTCGGAGATCAGCTTGTCGGAATACTGCTTGGCCGGAACCTCAGGCAGGGTCCAATCCTGCGACCACATAGCCACCATCGGGCGGTCCTTGCGGTAGTCGGTGTACAGCTTGGTCAGCTCGGAATTGGTTTCGATGCCGGCCTGCTTCATGCCGTCAAGCATGGAAACGGTCTCGTACTGGTCGGACATGGAGCCGGAGCCGGTGCCGCCGTAAACCGGGTTGGTGGAGCCCCAACCGAACACGTTGACCTTCTTGTTGGACAGCGGCAGGTTGGAATCGTCGTTCTTCAGCATGGTGATGGCTTCCGACTGCACTTCCTTGGCCAGCTCGTTGGCTTTGGAAACGGTGGTGTCGGACAGCATGTACTTGGTGGTGGTCGCGTTGTTGAGCAGCGTGGAAAGCGGGCCGGTCAGCATCATGGACACGGCCACGACGATGCCGACGAGCGCCACCAGCCAAGATTCGGAATGGACGATCTTACGGGTCGCCACTTCCTTGACCGTCTTCTTGTTGACGGCAAAAGTGATAATCAGCGCGAGCACGAACAGCACGCCAATCGCAATAAGGTACGGCGTCAATGAGCCGATGACGTTCATAACGTCAGCCATGTTGATTTGCAGCATGGTCTGCCTCCTCCTTGATTCTCATAACCAAACGACACGTAGGCTCCGATGCCTTTATCGGAACCGCGAAACCATTCAACACTGCCCCGCATCTCATGGTTTCGGTGAAGTGGCTGCAGATGCGTGCGGCAAGTGAAGACACTTCTTCATGTCGATGATTCGATTTCATCAGACTCCGGCGAACGATGCACGGCGATTCACCCAGCCTGTCGATTCGCGCGCATAATCTGCACGCCAAGTACCATGGGTGGCATGAGCGACTTAAGCGCAGCGAATCTGGAATCAGGCAGCCTGGTTGGCGGCTACACATTGATGTCCCGACTTGGTTCGGGTGCCATGGGCTCGGTATGGCGTGTGCGGGACGATGGCGGCCATCAATATGCGATGAAGATTTTGCGCGATTCCCTCTCCGACGACGATTCCCCGCAGCAGCAGCGCGACGAGTTGACCGCACGCGAGCGTCTGCGCAGGGAGGCGATGGCGTTGCAGAAGGTGCGGCATCCGGGCGTGTGCGGCATTGTGGATATGGAACTTGACGACGCGTTGGCTTTTATTGTGACCGAGTTGATCGAAGGCAAGAATCTGCGTGAGGATGTGCGCGTCAATGGCCGATATGTGGGCGACGATTTGGAACGGCTGGCACGCAAGCTGATTGAGGCGGTGCGTGCCGTGCATGCGGCCGGCATCGTGCACCGCGATATCAAGCCGACGAATGTGATGGTGTCGAGCACCGGCCCGGTATTGGTGGATTTCGGCATCGCTATGGGCGAAGGCGAAAGCCATGTGACGCGTACCGGTCTGGTGATGGGCACGCCGGGGTTCATCGCGCCGGAAATCATTGATGGCGCGGAATCGGATGAAATGACCGATTGGTGGTCGGTGGCGAGCGTATTGGCGTTCGCCGCTACGGGTGAGCCGGTGTTCGGCACGAAGCCGATGATGACCGTGTTGGAACGTGCGGCGGCAGGCAGCGCCAATCTTGCGGGACTTCCTGCGGGCACGATGGCCGCGTTCCGTTCGGCGCTTAATCCGGATCGGACGAAGCGGTGCACGCCGGACGATTTGCTGCAGGCGATCGCCGTGGATGCGTTGAATCCGCAGGCGTGGGTTGCGGCCGACAATGGTGGCGCAGCGGATGGCGATACGGAGGCGATGCCCCCTTTTGTTGAATCGCCCGACAATCCGCGCACGTTGTGGCGATTGCAGGACGATATAACCGGCGAAAACGCCATCAGCACGCGCACGATGCCAAGGCTCAGCGAAGCAACGCAGGCGATCGGGCAGCCCGATGTGAGCGCAACTCAAGTAATCGGGAAACAAGTGACCAGCCAATCCGACGCGAGCGCAACGCAGGTGATCGCACCTGTTGACGATGCCGAGACCAGTGTGCTTTCCGACGCACTTCCCAACGTGGACAACACGCGCACGATGCCGCAATCGCAAGGCACGCGGGCGATGCCGACAGGCACGCAGGTAATGCCGCAATCCATGCCGTCAACACAAATGCTGCCGGCCCAGAACGCATGGAATCCAGCGGAAGCGCCGACGCAAGTCGACCCGACCATCAAACCCGCGTTGCAACGCATCGCCATGCGGCAGCCACCGTCCGTCATACCGCAGGCCACGGTGGCCGCGGCGCAGCAATCGCCCGCAATGTCATTCCCGCCGGTACCCGGTATGGATGGGCCGAACGTTGCGGAAGCACCCAATCCCGCCGATGTGAAGCGTGGCGCGATGTTGGGCCGGGGCATGCTCCCCTGCGCGCTGATGGCGATTCCCGTGGCCGTCTGCGGACTGTTCTCACTGTGGACGGCGATGGCAGCCGCGTTGCTGTTCGCCTGTGCGCTGGCCACCATCGGATTCAACACGGAGGCGCAGCTCGAGCGCGAAGGCAAACGTGGCGGCGAGAAGAAAAGTTCCGACTGGCTGCTGCGATTGGCGGGACTGCCCTGGCACATCGTGAAGGGCTTCGGCGTCGCCATCGTGCGGACGCTGATCATGTTGGCCGTGGCCGCGCTGGGTTTGTCGCTCACCACGGTCGTGCTGCAGCTTCCGTACGCCGTGATGGATACGTGGATATTTGGATTGACGATTCCGATGCCGACGCTGCTTGGCGGTCCGCTTTCCGAAAGCGGGCTGGCGCAGGCTGCGTTCTGCGCGATCGGCTGGCTTGTGGCCGTGGCCGCTCCGGGCGCGATCGTACTGCGATTGGGCGGCGGCGCACTGCGTAAACAGCCGTATCTGCGCCACTTGAGCGAGCTGCCGACGCAATCGCAAGGCAATACGGAATTCCCGGCGAATCGATAGCAAGGCATCGCTAGTATGGTGCCCAGCATAACAACGTGAGGTCGAAAGGAATATCGATGGCCCAGAACAGCAAGGATGCGCAGAAGCGTACCAGCCGCGCCGAGCGTAGGGCCGCCGAGGCCGCGGCGATGAAGGCGCGCGCCGAGCAGATGGAAAAGGAACGCAAGCAGCAGACGATCATCGGCGGCATCGTGGTGGCGGTGCTGGTGATTCTGGTGGCGATCGGCGCGTTCACCGTGTACCACAACATGCATAAGAAGGCCGAAACGAAGGCTTCCACCGAAACCGTGCAGGAAGCGTACACGGCGTTGCAGAAAGTGAAGAACACTCCGAAGCTCGTCGATAAGAAGGGCGGCCTGCTGATTTCCAAGAACGGCTACGGCAAGGCTGTGGAGGGCGCGCCGACCGTCGAGCTCTACATGGATTTCCTGTGCCCGGGCTGCGGCAACCTGCACCGCCAGTTGGACGCCGACCTGCAGAAGATGGTCGATGCCGGCCAGATCAATCTGGACCTGCATTTCATGGCGTTCATGGACCGTTGGTCCACCGACGAGTATTCCAGTCGCGCGGCGAACGCGGCCATCTACCTGGCCGAGCATGACAGCGACCCGAACCATCTGATCTCCTTCCTGGAGAAGGTCTACGCCGAGGATTTCCAGCCGGAGGAAGGCTCCGCATACAAGTCGGTGAGCGACGCCAAGATCAAGGAGCAGATGATCGCCGCGGGTGTTTCCAAGGATGTTGCGGACAAGGCGTTTGGCCGCGATTATCAGGAATGGCTTGATGCGATCGACACTTACACGCCGAAGCGTTCCGAACTGTGGCATCAGTCCGGCAGCTACAAGGGCAGCATGACCACGCCGACCGTGATCATCAACGGCAAGTATTGGGATATGGACCAGCTGACCACCGCCCAGACGACGGTTAAGGACGGTCTGTTGGAATCGATCGGCCTGAAGGACAGCGAAGTCGGCGTTGCCGGCAAGATGCCGTCCATCGGAGCCAAGAAGGGGCCGATTTCCGTCACCACGGGCGAATAACCCCTTACGGGCAGCCGGCGCGTCTCAACCCGCAATACTAAGTTGACTGCGGTGGAAGCACTGGTTATGCTATTCATCGTTCCTCTGTTGTTTTCATAGCAAAAGAGGACATGCCTCCTTAGCTCAGATGGCCAGAGCGGCCGCCTTGTAAGCGGCAGGTCGTCGGTTCGATCCCGACAGGAGGCTCGAACCCGTATGACGGGCTTGGACCTCTTACCATGGGTAAGTGCTCCAGAAGTCTTCCCCCAACTTGAGACTTCTGGCAAAGCGGACGAGACGTCCCCCAACCTGTCTCGTCCGACCGGGGGCAGGACATCCCTTTCTCTCCTGCCCCCCTTTTATTTTTCGCTTTTCGCACCTGCTTTCAAAAATGTGGCGGTATGGATAAAACCATCGGAAAGCACGGCGACCGTTCCAGCTGAGCCGTTACAATAACGGCGTTGTAGGCAGCGCTGAAAAGAGGATAAATGACGAGAAGGTGGACCCCTCGGAGATTCGTGACGCTTCGTCGTGTCCGCGTCATGGCATGCGTGGCCTCATTGACTTTGACTTCGGCGTTGGCGTTTGGTGTGGGCGCGCGCAAATCCGTGGCGTTGACCGTCAATGGGGAGACCACCACGGTGACCACATATGCGATGAGCGTGGACCGTCTGCTGCAGGAGCAGGGCGTGAAAGTCAAAACGCACGACCTGGTGGAATCGACCAGCCCGACCAGCATACTGAAGAACCATGATGTGGTGAACGTGCAGAGCGCATACCAGACCACCATCACCATCGACGGCCAGGAAGTGCCGTTCTGGACGGTCGCGTCCAGCGCCGAGCAGTTGCTGGACTTCTTCAACCAAAACGAAACCGAAGCGGCGAAAATCACCGTCAATATCAGCAACGTCTACAACAAGCTCACCGGCGGTCTCATCATCAACCAGAAGGGGCCCGTCACCGTCATCGCGGACGGGAAAAGCTCGGTGGCGCCGAACGGCAAGCTGCCCGCTGCCTCCATTCTTGACGCCAAAGGCATCACGTTGGGCAAGGAGGATCGCGTCAGTGTCGAAAAGGACGGCAAGACGACCATTCTGCGCGTCCGCCGCGTGACGCATGGTGAGGAGACCCGCACGAAGGAAGTGCCGTTCGGCACGCAGACCATCATCGACCCGAACCTGCAGCCGGGCGAAGTCACGGTACGGCAGGAAGGCGAAAACGGCGAAATCCAGCAGACGTACGCCGTCACCTACGTGGATGGCGTGAAGGAAAGCGAGACGCTGACCGGAGAGAAGACCACGAAAATCGCCATCGACAAAGTCATTGCGGTCGGACCGGAAAAAACTACGGACGATACCGACAAGTCCGACAAATCCGACAACAGCGGCAACAGCAACAGCAACGGCGATTCCGGCAAGACGGACGACGGCAAGAACGATTCGGGTAAGAACGACTCGAATAAAAACGACAATAAGTCCGATTCGAACAAGTCCGATTCCGACAAAACCGATTCGAACAAGTCGGATTCCTCGGATAAGAACAATTCGAACAACAACTCGAATAACAATTCCAACAACACCAAGAAGGACGATCCGGCACCGACCCCCACACCAACCCCTGCACCGCAGCCGACTCCCGTACCCCAGCCCAAACCGCAGCCCACGCCGCAGCCGAGCAATCCTTCCGCAGGCTGCCGCTTGTACCATCCTTCCGCGGCACAGGCACAGGCCTACGCTTCCGGCGCGGCGGCGCAGCGCGGCTGGACCGGCCAGAACTGGACGGATCTGGTCAAACTCTGGAATCGCGAATCCGGATGGAGCTGGAGCGCGGAAAACGTGTATTCGGGCGCATACGGTATTCCACAAGCGTTGCCGGGCAGCAAAATGGCCACGTTCGGCGCGAATTGGAAGGACGATGCCGCCGTGCAGATCGACTGGGGTCTGAGCTACATCGCACAGCGGTACGGCAGCCCGTCCGCGGCGTGGCAGCACTCCGAACAGACCGGATGGTACTGATCCGGCTAATCGCCAACGATTTTCGTACCGGCATGAACGGATAATGAGGGAATGACAGAAGAGGGAATGACGGAAAACGTGAACGAGCATACGCAGGGCCATTTGCTGGGGGCGGCCGACATCCGACGCATCGCCGCCGACGCGGGTATCAGCCCGACGAAGAAATTCGGGCAGAATTTCGTGATTGATCCGGGAACCGTGCGTCGCATCGTGCGCGAGGCCGGCGTGACCGCCGACGACCATGTGCTGGAAGTCGGTCCCGGACTGGGTTCGCTGACGCTGGCGATTCTGGAAACCGGCGCCACGATGACGGCTGTGGAAATCGACCCGCCGGTCGCCGAACGCCTGCCGAAAACCATCGCCGAATTCATGCCGGACGCCGTGGACCGCTTCCGTGTGGTCAACCGCGACGCACTTACCGTCAATCCGGAGAATCTGCCCGATTTCAAGGATGACGATTCCTTCACGCTGGTGGCCAATCTGCCGTACAACGTGGCCACGCCGATTCTGCTCACCCTGTTGGAACGTTTCGACAATCTGGGCACCTTCCTGGTGATGGTGCAGAAGGAAGTGGCGGACCGTTTGAGCGAGAAGCCCGGTTCGAAGATCTACGGCACGCCGAGCGTGAAGCTCGCATGGTACGGCACCGCGGAACGCGTGGGCGTCATCGGCCGCAACGTGTTCTGGCCGGCCCCGAACGTCGATTCCGCGCTGGTGCTGTTCAAGCGCTACCCGGGCGGTCACACCCCCGCCGCGGACAATGCGGACGGTTCCGTGGTGGATCGCGAAACCGTGTTCCGTTTGATCGACGCGGCTTTCGGGCAGCGCCGCAAGACCCTGCACGCCGCATTGAAGAAAATCGTGCCGTCCGAAGCGTTCGAGAAGGCCGGCATCGACCCGACCCGTCGTGGCGAGACGCTCACCATCGACGAATTCGTGGCGTTGGCACGCGCGTTGGATGAGGTGTTCGCGTCATGAGCACCATTGATTCGCCCGCCATCGGAACGGCCACCATCAACGCCGTGAGCGTGGACTGCCCGGCGAAAACGAATCTGACCCTGCATGTGGGCCCGTCGCATGCCGAATGGGGCGGCCGTCATGAACTCGACACCATCTATTGCGCGGTCGGCGTATACGACACCGTCACCGCCACGCGCAAAGCGCCGGGAAGCGGCTTCTCGCTGAATCTCGAGGGCGCGTATCTGGGCGACCTGGCCTCTTCCGGCAGCGATATGCGCCGCAACCACGCCGTGCTGGCATTGTTCGCCATGGCCGAAGCGAGCGGCCATGAGCCGGACGTGGCGTTGAACATCGACAAGCGTATCCCCGTCGGCGCGGGCATGGCCGGCGGTTCCGCCGATGCGGCGGCGACGATTCTGGCATTGAACACGTTGTGGGATCTCGATTGGCCGATCGAACGCCTGCAGGAAGTCGCGGCCACGCTGGGCGCGGACATGCCGTTCTGTCTGACCGGCGGTTACGCGCGCGGCACCGGTTTCGGCGAACGCATCGAACAGCTTGATGACGATGGCGATATCGTACGCGATCTTACGGAACGTGGGTTTACCGGCCATCTGCTGGTCGGCGCATACCGTGCGGAACTGCGCACGCCGGAAGTGTATGCCACATTCGATCAGATCGGTGCCGGCGATGGCGATGAGAACCACCTGCAGAAGGCGGCGGTCTCCCTGCATCCGCGTAGCGGACAGGCGATCGAGGAAGCCTTGCGTGCGGGAGCCAGCCAGGCGTTCGTCTCCGGTTCCGGCCCGTCCGTCATCGCGTTCGTGCCGACGGAGGATGCGGCGGACGCCGTGCAGCGGGCATGGCAGGACAGCCGTTGCGTCGATCGCATCATCGCCACGAACGCCCCAGCCCGACCGATTGTGCATATCACCGCATGACACATATCACCGCATGACAGTAAAGTTGATGGCAATTGGTTTGTTCAAAAGGAATTCGTAAATGACCCAGGCTAACGACGAGCGCGCCGCGCGCAAAGAGTACATTCGCCGCCGTCAGAAGACGGTGTTCAGCATCGCCGGAGCCGTCATGGTGGTCGCCATGGTGGTGTCCCTGCTGTTCTTTTTCCATGTCGGAGGCCTGGGCAACGTCAAGTCGGCCGCCGTACAGCCGAACTACGGCCAGCAGGCACCGTGCCCCATCAAGGAAGCCGACGGCAACAAGGCCAAGTATGTGGAGAATCGCAACATCACGCTGCGTGTGCTCAACGGCACGAAGTTCTCCGGCTTCGCCAAGGCGGTGAGCGACGCGTTGCAGAACCGCGAGTTCAACCCCCAGACGCCGGGCAACTACACCAAGAAGGTGGATCGCACGATGATCGTCTTCGGCAAGAACGGCGTGAATCAGGCGTACACCGTGGCAAGCAATTTCACCGACGCCATGCTGGTTATGGACGACCGTCAGGACCAGCTGATCGACGTCATCGTGGGCGCCACATTCGACAATCTGCAGGATACGAAGAAGGTTCCCGCCGCAGGCAAGGCGATCACCGGCATCCAGGGCTGCGTCGCGGTGGACAAGATGACCGACCTGCCCAAGGCGCCCGAGCATGATGCGGTGAATCCGCAAAGCTGACCGCCAATCGAAATCGATATAGGCAATATGAAAAACCCGCGCTCCCCCAATCGGGAACGCGGGTTTTCGTATTCGAGCTGTTCCAAGCACACTGTTCCATGCATGCGGCGAAACCACCGCATGTCAATCGTTATTCGCCCTGCTCCTTGTACCAGCGTTCCAGCTCGGCAACGGCCACGTCACGCTCCACCGGACCGTTATCGAGGCGGTATTCCAGCATGTGCTTGTACGCCTTGCCGACCATCGGGCCTGGTTCGATGCTTAGCAGCTGCATGATCTCGTCGCCGTTGAGGTCAGGACGGATCGCGTCGAAGTCTTCCTTTTCTTTCAGGTCGCGTACACGCTGTTCCATCTCGTCCATGGCCGCCGAGAACATCATGGCCTTGCGCTTGTTCTGTGTGGTCGTATCGGCGCGCGTAAGGCGGTTCAGACGCTCGTACAGCGGGCCAGCGTCCTTGACGTAGCGGCGGACCGCGGAATCCGTCCACGGCTCCTCCACGTAGCCGTGGAAGCGCAGATGCAGGTTGACCAGCTCGCTGACGTCCTCGACCATGTGGTGGTCGAAATGCAGTGCCTTCAAACGCTTGCGCGTCATCTTCGCGCCGACGGCGTCATGACGGTGGAAGCTCACCTTGCCGCCCGCTTCGAAACGACGGGTCTTCGGCTTGCCGATGTCGTGCAGCAGAGCCGCCAGACGCAGCGTCAGGTCCGGGGCCGGCACCGGACCGTCGGAACCGGTTTCGAGGGCGACGGCGCGTTCGATGACGATCATGGTGTGTTCGAACACGTCCTTATGGCGATGGTGCTCGTCGATTTCCAGCTGCAGCGCGGGAATTTCCGGCAGCACGATGTCGGCAAGACCGGAATCGACCAACGCTTCGATGCCGGCGCGCGGGCGATCGGACAGCAGCAGCTTGACCAGTTCGTCGCGCACACGTTCGGCGGAGACGATTTCGATGCGATCGACCATGTCGGACAGCGCTTCGGCGGTTTCCGGCTCGATGCGGAAGCCGAGCTGCGCCACGAAACGCACGGCGCGCATCATGCGCAACGGATCGTCGTCGAACGACTGCCGCGGATCGACGGGGGTACGCAGCACGCCTTTGGCCAAATCGTTCGCACCGCCGAACGGATCGACGAATTCGAGTTCCGGAACACGCAACGCCATCGCGTTGACGGTGAAATCGCGGCGGGAAAGATCGCCTTCCAGCGTGTCGCCGTAATTGACTTCCGGCTTGCGCGAGTCGGGGTCGTACGTGTCGGAACGGTAGGTGGTCACCTCCACTTTCACCTCGGTGCCGTCCTCACGCCTGCGCATCGCGCCGAGCGTGCCGAATTTGCGGCCCATATCCCAGAAGCCATCATGCCCAAAACGGCGCAGAATATGCTCAAACTGCTCGGGACGCGCCGATGTGCAGAAATCCAAATCATGCGATTTGCGATGCAGCAGCAGGTCGCGGACAGGACCCCCGACCAGTGCCAGTTCGTAGCCTTCCGCAGCAAACATACGTCCTAATTCAATGGCCTCTGGCCACACTTCGAAGTTCACGCCATACCTTTCAACACCACAAGTTTTCCGTTTACCAGCATACCGTTACCCCACCTGCACACAGAATTGAGTATGGTTGGAATCATGATTACGCCCGCAGACCTTGCACGCATGCTTGCCCATGCTGCGGACGACCATGCCCAAAATCCGCTGGAACCGGACGAACTGCTGTACACATCGCAGTCGGTTTCGCTGCAGCAGCTGCAACAACTACAGCAATTGCAGCAGCGCACGATCATCACGTCGAGCGCGCCTACGCCGGCGATGATGCCGCGCCGGCGCACCGCGGATGGTCCGACCACGTTCGCATCGCTTGACGCGCAGGAGCTGCCGGTGGTGCGCGAGTATTCGGCGGGCGGGCTGGTGTTCGACGACAAGGGTCGCGTGGCGATCATCGCACGTCATTCACGCAGCGGGCATTTGGAATGGTGCCTGCCGAAGGGACATATCGAAAAAGGCGAAACGCCGCAGCAGACGGCCGTGCGCGAAGTGCATGAGGAAACCGGCATTCTGGGCGAGGTAGTCGATTCCATCGCCACCATCGACTATTGGTTCACCGGTACCAGCCAACGCGTGCACAAGCTGGTGCACCACTTCGCGTTGCGGCAGATCGGCGGCGAGCTGACCGTCGAAGGCGATCCCGACCATGAGGCCGAAGACGCCATTTGGGTGGATTTTGCTGATTTGGACGATGTGCTGAGCTATCCGAACGAACGGAAGATAGCATGGTTGTACGCAAGGAAACTCAACAGACAGGCGTAATAGTGAATCAATCCGCACAACGGCACGTTTCGCGTGGCCTTCGCGCGTTATCATCCATCCTCGCCATGGTATTGACCATGGCGTTGATGTTGTTATACGCACCCACGCCATCGGCAAGGGCCATGGAATCGACCACATCGGCGGAGTCGACGGACGGTATGTTGTCCATCAACTCTTCCACGGCCGTATTGACGGACACCTCCGGATACCATCTGAACGCCACGGTGACCAACACGACCGGACAGGAGATTCCCGCGGGAACGCTGACGCTGGCCATGAACGCCTTCTACACGTTCGTTTCGCGCAACGACATCCAGGATTGGTCTGAAGGCAACGGGCGAATCCCCACCCCGCAATCCGTGGGACAGGCCGATGTGCCCGCATTGCAGCCGGGAGCCAGCGCCAACGTGAGCATCGACGCGGACGCCCATCAGGAATCGCTCGCGGCCATCAACTCTTGGGGGTCGAAGCCGGTGCTGCTGAGCTATTCCGCCAACGGAACCCCCCTTGCTCAATCGCATACGTTCGTGACGCGCACCGGCGCGGGACTCCACACGCCCAGCACGCCGGCGCTGCACATCACCGCCGCCCAGCCGCTGGCCGCCAACGGGTGGACCACCGACAGCAAGCTGCTTGGACAGCTGGTCGATGAAGGGGGTATTTCCTCCTCGAAACTGGCGAAAATCGCCATGCCCAGCAAGGATGACGACGCACGGCTCAAATCGTTGCAGCAGACCTTCGCCAAGCACGACATGCTGCAGGTCGTAGGAGATCCGACCTACCTGCAGGCGATGGCGATGCCAACGCGGGTCGACGGCATCACCCAGCCCGCATTGTTCGACATGACCGCCTACAGCGCCATGAACAACGCTCCGGCCTACAGCGCAGCCGGTATCAACGACCGTCAATGGTCCGCAGCCAAAGCCCGGAAAACCTATCAATCGGCATTGGGTGACAGCAACGCGGACATCACCGCATACGCGTGGCAGGGCAACGGCAATTGGACCCTACAAGCGTTGACGAAGGCCCGCCAGCAGGGGTACGGCACCGTCATCGCCACGCATGACTTCGAAGAGGACGATGCGGATACCGTACGTACCGGCAAGACGGTGGTCTCCACCGACGCCGGGGACGTCACCGTGCTTTCCGCGCAGAATGTGCTTTCCGGCCTGGCCCAAGGCAAGGCGACCAGTGACGATGCCAACGCCGACAGCGAGGGAACCACGGCCGGCAGATTGGCGCGATTCGTCGCGCAAAGCGCGTTCTACCAGATGGAACAGCCTTATGCGGAACGCAACCTGCTGGTCTGTCTGAACGAGGATTCCGACCCCAGTGTTGTAGACGCGCTGATGAGCGACATCGAGCAGTCGCCGTGGCTGAACCTCACTGACCTTGCCACGTTGAAGGATGCCGACATCTCCGAAGATGCGGCCAGCATGTCAACCGATCTTCCCCAAACGGACGGCCTTACCGATAGCATGCACAGCGACGTCCAGCAGACTCTGAGCGCGCTGGCGAACTCATCGAGCAACATCAAACGTTTCAATACGTCGATCCTCGTCAAGCCGAACGGAAAAGACGAATCCGACGTCAACACCTGGAGCAGGCAGCTGACGAACGCCCACACCATCATGGCCCTGCACGCGTTGGGCGGCGAAAGCCCTTCCAGAAGCACGATGGCGGAAGGCGCGAACCAGCTCGCGGCCCTGCTGATCAACGGTGTGGCGATCACGCCGACGGAAAGCGTGAACGTGGTCAGCGAAACCGCGAAAATGCCGGTGACCATCAGCAACAGCCACCCGTACCCGGTGAAGGTGAAGGTCTCGTCGCTGACCGATTCCATGCAGATCGTCACGTCCCGATTCGACACCGTGCAGGTGCCGCCCCACGGCGAGGCACAGGTGGCGTTCACCATCCGTGTGTCCACGTCCGGCACCGCCAACGCCACCATCAGCCTGTTCGACAGGAATGGTGCAGCGTTTGGAGCCACGCAGGTCACCCACATCACCAGCGCGCTGCAGATCAGCGACAAGAGCGGTTTCGTCATCATCGGCTTCGCCGTGCTCTTGGGCGCTGTGGGACTGTGGCGTCAATTCAACCGTAAGAAGGATCCCGACGAATGAGTTCTTCCGTTGGCCGTAACTCACTGATCATGGCCTCCGGTACCGCCGCTTCGCGCGTCACCGGCCAAATCCGCACCATCCTGCTTGCCTGGGCCTTGGGCACCACCGGCTATGCCGCCAACGCCTACCAAGCCGGTTCGATGATTCCGCAGGTCATCTACACACTGGTTTCCGGCGGCATCTTCAACGCGGTGCTTGTGCCGCAGATCGTGCGCACGCTGAAATCGAAGGACGCCGAAACCAAGCTCAACAAGCTCATCACCCTTGCCATCACCTTGTTGTTGGGTGTGACGCTGCTCATGGCCGTTGCCACGCCGTTGTTGACCAAACTGTATGTCAACGGCAGCGCCGAAACCATGGCCCTCGCCACCTCCTTCACCTTGTGGTGCATGCCCCAGATCTTCTTCTACGGCCTGTATACGGTGATCGGGCAGATTCTCGCGGCGAAGGACCATTTCGTCACGTATGCGTGGAGCTCGGTCGGCGCGAACATCATCAGCTGCATCGGTTTCGGCGCGTTCATCGCGATGTTCGGCAGGGCCACGGAACGTCCGCTGGGCTTCTGGACGCCGACGAAAATCGCGCTGACCGCCGGCACTTGGACGCTTGGCGTGGCGTTCCAGGCGCTGGTGCTGTTCATTCCTTTGACGAGAATCGGCCTGAAATACCGTCCGAAATTCGGCGTTCACGGCATCGGACTGCGTTCGATGGGACCGGTCGCCGCGTGGAGCCTCGGCATCGTCGGCGTCGATCAGATCGTCAACATCATCGTCACCCGCGTGGCCACCAGCGCGCCGTTCAAGGCTTCGGAACAGCTGCATATGAGCCAGTTGGACGTGGCCGGCAACGCCTCGTATCAGAATGCGTACACCATCTACATGCTGCCGTATTCGCTGATCGCCGTGTCCATCGCCACTGCGATCTTCCCGAAAATATCGAAAGCCATCGCGGACCGCAATATCGACGAGGCGCGCAAGGATCTGAGCTCGGCCCTGCGTAATCTCAATCTCATCATGTGCTTCTTCGCAGCGGCGTTCATCGTGCTTCCGTTGCCGATCATCCTCGCACTGCTGCCGTCCATCAGCGTGCGTGAGGCGCTGCTCATCAGCGCGCCGCTCGCCGCTTTGGGCATCGGCCTGCCACTTTCCAGCTCGTATTTGGTCATCCAACGCACGTTCTACGCGTTCGAAGACGGCAAGCATCCGTTTATTTTCATGGCGATCACCATGGCCATCCAGGGTGGCGTCATCATCGCGTCGACGTTCATTCTGCCGCCCACGCAGTGGATCACCGTCATCGGATTGGCGATTTCGGTGAGCTTCATCCTGCCGTATCCGCTGCTTACGCACATGCTCCGTTCCCGTTTCGACGGCGATGCGGACGACAAGCGCATCATCACCGCCTATGCGAAGGCGCTGGTGGCCACGATAGCCGCCTGCGTGATTGGCCTGCTGTGCCGCAACGGCGTCTACCGGCTGGTCGGAGCGCATATCGGCCCCGACGACGGCACTATGAACTGGGGTCAGGCGGTTCTGTCCGCGATACTGCTCACCATCGTCATCGCCATCGTCTATCTGGCGTGCCTGTGGGCGCTGCGTGCCGAGGAGCTCACTTCGGTCGTGGGCATGCTCGCCGCCCGCATACCAGGGCTTGGCAACAAGCCTAAGTCTGGCGGAACGGCCAGCCCCAACGGTAAACTTGAGCAAAGTACCGCCGAAAACGGCGACCAAGAATAACAGCGTAGGTAGAACAATCGTTACAGAGTTGAAGGAAACCATGAAACCTCAACTGGGAGATACCATCAGCAACCGCTATGTGCTGGTTTCGCCATTGCGCGAGGAAACCGGCTTGCAGGTTTGGAAGGCAAGCGATCACGTGCTTGCCCGGGATTGCCAGCTTTTTATCGTCAACAACCGCAAGGCTTTGCAGGACGTCAATGCGACGGCCTCCATGCTGGCGATTTCCCACGACGCCCATTTCACGCAGGTGCTGCAGCTTCAGCACGTGGGCGAGGTGGCGTTGGTGATCACGCAGCTCGATGCCGGCATGTCGTTGAGCGAGTATCTCACGCAGTCCAGCAAGCCGCTGAGCTTCACCGCGATCCGTTCCATTCTTGGTGAGGTCGTCGAAGCCCTGCACGTGTTGCAGAAAGACAATCTCACGCATTTCTCGATCAGCACGGACACCGTGCGATTGACCCGCAACGGCATTGAAATCGCCGACGCGCCGGTAAGCATCATGCTGGCCGATACTTCGCGCGTGCAATCCGTGGAAAACCAGGAGCAGCTTGCGATTCGCCAGGTCGCTTCCCTGCTGTATTCCCTGCTGACGCGCACGCCGTCGACGCTGTCCACGAACTACCATCTTGACGCGATTTCACCGAACGTGCCGATGGAGTTCCGCGTGATTTGCAAGCGTGGTCTGGATCTCAAGGAGAAGGACGGTTTCCCGACCGTTCCGATGGCCACCATCGCCGAATTGGAGGCGTTGCTGGGCGACTACGAGCCGCTGGCGAAGCTTAACGGCCCCGATATTGCGTTACCGTCCGCGGATTCGGAATGCTCGATTGTGAACGTGCCCCTGCTGCAGATTCTCGAGCAGGATGCCATCGCCTTGCCCGATACGCTGGCTGAAACCGGAAGCATTCCGGAAATGACGTTCGAAGCGCCTGAACCACACACTGATTTCTCCGACAACAAGGAAGCCTTGGCCAAGGGTATGGCCGCGACCGGCGGTGCCGTGAAATCGCTGTGGAACAACAGCCGCGAACTACTCAGCGAAGAGGACCTCGACGGATCCTCCGAAGATGTGGATTCGCCGTTCTCCTTCCCCATCCGTGTTTCCACGCCGTCGCCGCAGGGCGATTATCATACGGACGATTCGCAATTGGAGAAGACCGGTCGCATTCCGGTGATCGGACCTGACGGACAGGTCATCGAGCCGGGCGAGGAATCCGCACGCGCGTTGAAGGCGGAGCAGGAAGCGATCGACGCGGCATATCAGAACGAAAACGGAGCCCCCGTTGCGGTGCCGCCGAGCTTTGCCCCTAAAGCCTCTTCCTCCAGTCCGGCCGAGGTCGCCAATGCCAAATTGTTCGGCAAGCTCACCACCAAGGTCGTGGCCATTGTGGTCGCGTTCATTGTGGTGGCCGTCGCATTGGGATTCGCCATTCATGGTTTGACCAAGAAGCCGGATGACGGCATCACCAATACGAATTCCAACAATCCGTGGCCGGAAATGAACCTTGACGACGTGCCTTTCGGCAATAATGGCGATTCCGGCAATGGCAGCAGCTCCGCCAGCGATGCAAACAACGATTCCAACGATGCCAACAGCTCCGACAACGGCAGCTCCGATTCCAGCAAGCCGAAGAAAACCACGAAGAAGAGCCATTCCGCCAAGAAGGACGTCGACAAGGTGGTGACTTCGGATAAGAAGGTGCGGAAGGTTCCGGAACCGAAGATGCCGGAGAACACGACTCCGTATGAGATCGACAACCGCCAGTTCCTGTCCAATCCGGACGGACAACAGGGTTACGGTTATTACCTCCACCTCAGCCAGCCCCAGAAAGCGTATCGCATGGTCATCAAGATCCGTTCTTCCGGCGGCCAGGGCTACATTCGCGTGAACGCCAAGTCCAGCCCGAACCAGGGTGAACAGGTCGCCCAGTTCGAGTTCGACGCCAGCGGCACCACCGAAATCAAGTTCAACAAGGCCGTGGAGACCCAGGACATCCTCTTGTGGGTGCCGTTCGACAGCCTTCCCGGCAACCAGCTGTACATCGATTCGGTGCAGATTTTCTGACGCATCGGCAGACAAGGAGGGTGTGCGGATTGTTCCGCACACCCTCTTTTTGTTTCACGTGAAACAACGTGACGGATAGCTGACTTTTTTGAACGCTTTTTTGAACGCCATCTGCAAAACCGCCCGCAACCGTCATGGAAACTGCATTACAGTAGCAACCATGAGTGATATGCGTGATGTGGTGATTATCGGTTCCGGCCCGGCTGGCTATACTGCCGCGATCTATCTTGGCCGCGCCGGCTTCGAGCCGCTGGTCGTCGCCGGCGCGCTGACGCCCGGCGGCCAGTTGGTCAACACCACCGAAGTGGAGAATTTCCCAGGCTTTCCCGATGGCATCATGGGTCCGGATCTGATGGACAATATGCGCAAGCAGGCGGAACGGTTCGGCACGCATATCGTTTGGGACGATGTTGTTTCGGTTGCTTCGAATGCCGATTCCGGCATCAAAACCGTCACCCTTGACGGCGGCGACGTGTACGACGCACGCGCGCTGGTCATCGCAACAGGCTCAAACTATCGTAAGCTGGGCGTGCCAGGCGAGACGGAATACGCAGGCAAAGGTGTATCCTACTGCGCCACCTGCGATGGTTTCTTCTTCCGCAACAAGCCGATTGTGGTGGTCGGCGGCGGCGACAGCGCTTTCGAAGAAGCTGATTTCCTGTCCCGTTTCGGCTCGTCCGTCACCCTTATTCATAGGCGTTCCACGTTCCGTGCTTCCCGCATCATGGTGGAGCGTGCGCAACGCAATCCGAAAATCGATTTCATGCTTGACGCTGTGGTGCAGAAGATTCGCGGCGACGAGAACGGCGTGCAGGAGGTGGAGGTGCGCAACACCGCCACCGAAAAGACCTCTGTAATCCCCGCTAACGGCGTTTTCATGGCGATTGGGCACACTCCTGCCACTGCTTTTCTTAACGGGCTTGTAGACGTCGATTCAGCCGGTTATATCACGGTCGATGGTGCCAGCACGCGTACCAGCGAACCCGGCGTTTTCGCCGCGGGAGACTGCGTGGATAGCGTCTATCGGCAGGCCATCAGCGCGGCGGGCATGGGGTGCCGCGCCGCGCTGGATGCGCAGGCTTATCTCGATTCGCTCAAGTAAGGCTCAAATCGTTCAAATCATTATCGCTCGCCGAGCTCGATTGGCTCGGTTCGTTCAGCTCTGCTGCTGCATAAGCAGGTCGACGATGCGTTTCATATCGTCTTCCGATTTGAACACGATTTCGATTCGCCCGTGCTTCTTCGATCCCTTGATGGAGACCTTGGTGCCGAAACGCTGCTCCAGACCAACCTGAACGGGGGTACCAGCCCACGGATTGAGCTTGCTGGCCTTCGGCTTCTTGGGCTGGTCGCTTTCGGCGGCCTTCATCGACACGATTTCCTCGGTGCTGCGTACGGACAGTCCCTCGGCGATGATGCGCGTGGCCAGCTGTTCCATATCCGCTTCCGTCGGCAGTCCCAGCAGCGCACGCGCGTGGCCCGCGGACAGCAGTCCGGATGCGACCTTCTTCTGCACGGCGGCCGGCAGGTTGAGCAATCGCAAGGTGTTGGCGATTTGCGGACGGGATTTCGACACCGACTTGGACAGTTGGGCCTGCGTCAGGCCGAAATCGTCGATCATCTGCTGGTAGGCAGCCGCCTCTTCCAGTGGATTCAGCGCGACGCGATGCAGGTTTTCCAGCAGTGCGTCACGTAGCATGTCGTCATCGGCGGTGGTTTTGACGATGGCCGGAATCGTTTTCAGGCCGGCGATCTGCGATGCGCGCCAACGACGTTCGCCCATGATGAGCTCGTACATGCTATCCATGCGCCCGTCGAACATGTTGTGCGGTTCGGCCGGTTTGGCTGCGGCTTCCCTGCGGGCGGCTTCGATTTGCGATTGCGGACGCTTGCGTACGACGATTGGCTGCAGTACGCCGACTTCCTTGATGGATTCGGCTAGCTCGCGCAGGTCGTCTTCATCGAAAATGGTACGTGGCTGATGCAGATTGGGACCGACGTCGCTCAAACGCAGTTCAACCAGATATCCACCCTGCACGGGAAGCAGTTCCGGTTCGTCCTTCTTATGTTCGGTCGGCGTGGTTTCACGTGAAACACTCCCCTGCTGCTCGCCCTGTTCGGAAGCTGGCTGAGCGGTGGAGCCGAAGAACATGTCCGCGGGATGCGCGCTTTCGTTCAACGAAATCGACGGCATGCTGGCACGACGATGCTGGTTTTTCTTGGTTGTTTCACGTGAAACAGCATGCTTCATCCCCTGCACGGCGTTCACCGATGCCTGTGCGGTAGCGGACGCGCTCTTGGATTCCACATGCTCATCAGTCTTGGAAGCCTTGATTTCTTTGGCGGCAGCGGCAGGCGCCGCATGCTCCTGATGCTGCGGCTCCCCCGGAAGAGAAGGAAACAGTGCGCCAAGACCTTTACCCAAACGCGACTTAGTTGCCATGATCAGTTCTCATTCCTTCTTGCATCGATTGCCTGCAGCACCGTATCGGAACGACGCGAAAGTTCCAGCGCGGCTTCGCAGTACGCGATCGCACCCATGCCCTTGGGGTCGTATGCGATCACGCTTTGGTTGAAGCTTGGCGCTTCGGAAATCTTCACCGTGCGCGGAATGGTGGTGTCGAGCACGATTGTCGGATAGTGCTTCTTCACTTCCCCATGCACTTCGCGGCTCAGCAGCGTGCGCTTGTCGTACATGGTGATGAGCATCGTGGAGACCAGCAGCGACGGATTGTAATGTTCCTGCACCAGTCCGATGGTGTTGATGAGCTGGCCCAAACCTTCCAAGGCGTAATACTCGGCCTGAATCGGAATCAGCATTTCGTGCACGGCGCACATGGCGTTGATCACCAGCAGACCCAGGCTCGGCGGGCAGTCGATGATCACGTAATCGTAATGCTCTTCGCTGGTGGCGAGGAACTCGTCCACCGCGTTCTTCAGCAGCGAGTTGCGGTCCGCCATGTCGGCGACCTCAAGTTCGGCGCCACTCAAATCGATGGATGCGGGGACCACGTCGAGGTTGTCGAAATCAGGGCACGTGCACTTGACTTCCGCGATGCGCTTGCGTCCTTCGATGACGTCATACACCGAAGGCTGACCGGAGGCGTGCGGGGCACCCAATGCCGTGGAGGCGTTGCCCTGCGGATCCATATCAATAAGCAGGACCTTGCATCCGAAACGGGCCAAGGCCGCGGACAGGTTCACCGCGGATGTGGTTTTGCCGACGCCACCTTTCTGGTTGGCGACTGCGATCAGGCGCGTTTGGGCCGGCTTCGGGCAGACCGCATGCTCCAATGCCTTGTATCGCGTCGATTCATCAGCGATTTGCGCGCCTACGGGGGATGTCGAGCCTTCGAAGATTCGCTTGATGGTTTCCGTGGCGGATTCCATCGACGTCAAATTGTCTGGTTCTTCAGGTCCAGTCATGAACTAGCCTTCCTATACATATTCAACAATCAAGTTTCATCATTTGGGTGGACAGATTTTTCACCTGTTCACGGCCATGTGCACCATTGTGAACAACGGTGGATAGTTGGTGGATAACTCATCCGACCACCCAAAAGTTATCCACAGAACAATCGTTGCAATTCCAAGCTTCTTCAAGATGCTTCGTAACACATTTCCGCGATTGTGGATACTGTGGATAACTCACGCGATTTTGTGGATAACTTATCGCTTGTCCACCATCAGCACATGCGTCGGTTCCAGACCCGGACCGACCTCGGCCTCCACCACGCGGGGATGGATACCGCCGTTTTTGGAGATCTCTTTGGTGGCCTTGACGATTTCCTCCTGCGCGGATCGTCCTTTCAAGGCGACCAGCCGTCCGCCTTTGTCCAGCAACGGCAGCGTCCATCCGGATAGTTTGGTCATCGGCGCGACCGCACGACAGGTCACCACGGCAAACGGATGCCTGACCGGGATGGGATTCCCGTCAAGATCGACGGCATCCTCTCCCCTGCCCTTCCGGCCACCGTTCGAACCGCGGACGGCTTCGATTACGGCGTTGGCTCGGGAGCGCACTATCGAGACATTGTCCAATCCCATTTCGTCAACGCACTCATGAAGCCATTCGATACGGCGTTCCATCGGTTCCACCAAAGTGAACTGGTGGTCCGGCAGGCAGGCGGCCGCCACGATACCGGGGAATCCTCCACCACTGCCGATATCCGCCACCGTCTTGAATTGCCTCTTGGCCGTTGCTTCACGGATGAACGGTACGATGGCCGCGGAGTTCAGAATATGCCGTTCCCAAATAATACCGACATCGCGTGGCCCTATCAGCCCGCGCGGCTCTCCTTCCGCAGCAAGTTTCACGTGAAACACCTTCAACTTGCCCAATGCATCGCCAAGCACTTCCTCAAGAATCGGCGACCCATCCAATTCGTCATTCACATCACTCATGCACACCATCCTAATCTACAGGCATCAAAAAGCGCCGCGAGAAACTCGCGACGCTTCATGTTTCACGTGAAACTATTTCAGGCTTCGTCGATCTCGTCGGCGTCATCGGCTGCGGAAGCCTTGACGTACACCGTGACGTAACGATGCGGTTCTTCGCCATGGGACCGAGACTTCATGCCTTCCTCGCGCACCACATCATGGATGATCTTGCGTTCGAAGGAGTTCATCGGCTTCAGGTCCACCGGCTCGCCAGTCTCGCGTGCCTCGTCGATGGCATCCAGCGCAAGGTCGTGCAGGCGCTGGCGCTTGCGCTTCAGATAGCCGTCCACGTCCACGATGAGGTGGGACCGCTCGCCGGTCTTCTGCTGTACGGCGAGTCGGGTGAGCTGCTGCAGGGCGTCCACGACTTCGCCGTTGCGTCCGATCAGATGTTTGATGTCGGTGTCGTCGTCGGCAACGATCTGCACGGTCGGACGGTTGTTGCGCACGCCCATTTCTATGTCGCCTTCGTAGTCGGCGATGTCGAGCAATCCTTCGAGGTAATCGGCAGCGATATCAGCTTCCTCATTGAGCTGATCGATGGTCTTCTCATCATCTTGCGCCATGGTTCTGTACTCCTTTGAGCGGGGTTCTTGTTATTCAAGTCTAGCGATTGTTGTGTATCACGTTGGTGATTGCCGCGTATAAAACGGTGTGTCCTGTGTTTCACGTGGAACACAGGACACACCCGATACTTATTTCTTCTTCTTTTTCTTGCGTCTCGGCTGCACGCGCTGGTAGCCGTTCTTTTCCTTGTTCTCAGCTGCTTCCTTGGCCTTCTGCAGTTCCTCCTCCTCGAGGGACGGCAGGCCGGCCTTGGCACGGCGGGCGTTCTCATGGGCGTGGTCGCGCCTCTCCTTCGCCTCGGCCGCGGGCGAACCCGGGGTCGGGAAGACGTGGATCTGCCAGATTGAACGCAGCAGGTTGCAGACGTTGTTGGTAAGCCAGTAGACCAGCACGGCGAACGGCATGGCGACGCCCGAGAAGATGTACATGATCGGGAACATCCAGAGCATCATCTTCTGCATCATTTCGGTCTGCTTGTTCGCAGCGGTCTGCGCCATGTTGCGCTTCATGCTGTTGTACTGCATGAGCCACAGGCAGAAGCACATCAACGCCACGAAGATGCCGATGACGATCTTGCCGTGGATGCCGGCTGTGGTGAAGTTCTCGGCCACGTTCACGCCGAACACATTAGTGGAGGTGAACTGCTTGGCGGTGGCGATGTCGAAGGCACCAAGGCCTTGTCCGTTCCTGAATTTGCCGCGTGCGATATAAGGAATGGCCGACAGCGTGTAGAACATGCACATGAACACGGGGCCCTGCACGAACATAGGCAGCATGGATGTGCAGCCGCCCATCGGGTTCGCGTCGTTGTCCTCGTACAGCTTCATGATTTCGCGCTGCATGGCCTCTTTGCTGGCGGGATCGTTCTTGCCCTTGTACTTGTTCTGGATGCGCTGCATCTTGGGCTGCAAAACGGCCATCTGGGCCTGCATCTTGCGCATGCCCTTCATGGACTTGTAGAACAGCGGGAACACGCACGCCTGGACCACAATCACCAGGAACACGATGGACATGACCCACGAGAAACCGATCTCGTTCATGCCCAGCATCACCATGAATCGGTGGAATCCGGCCATAATCTGCGTCATGAGCCACTCGACGGGGTACAGGAGCTTGTACAGCCAGCCCCAGAAACCACTATCGAGGAGGAATTGATCTTGATTCATTACAGGCTATTCTCCTTATCGCCTATAGGTTCATCTACATCCAGAGGCGTGAGACGAGGCTCCTCGTGTGCCTTCGACCACGAACATCTGTAAAACAAGGAATAGAGCTGCGGAACGTCGTCGATTCCTCCACGGTTCCACTGGTTGCAACGAAGAAGGCGTAATAACGCAAGAAGACCACCTTTAAGGCAGCCAAATCGTTCAATCGCCTGAATCGCATAATTGGAGCAGCTGGGATAATACCGGCACCGAGGTGCGGTATGGGCGGAAATATGTTTCTGATACCAGCGGATGAGCCGCACCATCCAATTGCGATGATGTCCCTTGCTCATTGCCGGGAAGCGGTTTTACGTTTCACCGCTTCGAAACACGATGCCATCTGCTGCTCAAGCGACAGGAAATCGGCACGTGCGGCACTTGGCTTGGCACGCAACACGATATCGCAGGATTCAGGTAATAGTGATTCGTACTTTCGTGCAAGCACACGGAAACGCCTTTTCACGGCGTTGCGCGTGACCGCGTTGCCAACAGCTTTGGAAACGGCCAAGCCGACACGGCGGCCTTGCACCGTCGCTGTATCGCCCGTTACGACATCGTCGTGCATCAGATAATGCACGACGATGTCTTCTCGCGATACCCTACGACGGCGTTTGAGCACCGCAACAAAATCGCGATGGCTTTTCAGCCGTTCCACCGCTCTATGCCACTAAAAAATCAGGCAGCGAGGGACTTGCGGCCCTTGGCGCGGCGACGGTTGATCAGAGCGCGGCCTGCGCGGGTGCGCATGCGCTGACGGAAACCGTGCTTCATGTGGCGACGGCGGTTGTTCGGCTGGAATGTCCTCTTCATAATTAATGCTCCCGGTGTTTTTAGCCATGCCAAGGCACGGCTCCTCATGAGTCAAGCTCTACTAAATTACTCTGACCCCTGAACAGATTGTCGCGTCGTCCATTTCTCTTCACATTTTCATGGGGATTCCCCGCATAAAACAATCCACATAATCGTTGCGATTCCGCCGAATTCCCCACAAAAGTTATCCACAAACTACAACAATGTTATTCACATTTCAATCTTTTCAACACGCACGCCGGTGGATAACTCGGGGAAAAGAGAGTACAAATATACAGTTGCACATCAGTGGTACGTCTGTCGAGAAAGGATTATCCGTGGCTGATAACACGACAACAGATCCTCTCGAGCAGGCTCGTGGGGTGTGGTCCGACGCTTTGGCCCTGCTGCACCAAAATC
>OMDC01000239.1_pt1 | contig 27779 bp, 19 predicted proteins | sample 1674201 | NCBI WGS metagenome assembly OMDC01 (sample SAMEA103958152, study PRJEB25191) | human gut metagenome | biome: human-associated habitat [ENVO:00009003]; feature: intestine environment [ENVO:2100002]; material: feces | place: Germany | collected 2013/2015 | reverse complement strand
GACCATCTGCGCATGCTCAAAAACGGGCAGGCCATCGACTGCCCGACCTACGACTATACCATCCACAACCGGGCGGAGGAGGTCCTGCACATCGAGCCGCGGCGGGTCATCGTGGTCGAGGGCATCATGATCTTCGTCAACAAGACGCTCTGCGACGAGCTGAACATCCGCATCTTCGTCGACGCCGACGCCGACGTGCGCCTGTGCCGCCGGATCCGGCGGGACGTCAAGAAGCGCGGGCGGAGCATCGACTCCGTCATCGACCAGTATCTGACCACCGTTAAGCCCATGCACGAGCTCTACGTGGAGCCCAGCAAGAAAAACGCGCACATCATCGTCCCCGAGGGCGGTAAGAACCTCATCGCGCTGGAAATGATCATCAACCGCATCCAGCGTCACATCGACGCCTCTGCGGACTGACCCCGCAAAGCAAACGGCCCCGGCTTTCCGAATGGAAAGCCGGGGCTTTTTATGCTTCAGATACCGCCGGAGACATAATGCTTGCGCTTGTTTTCCTCCACGCGATCCTCGATGGCGTGGGCGGCCTTGTAATAGCCGCGTTTGATCTCCCGGACCGTGAGCTTCACCAGCACGATCGTCAGGCACACGGCCGGCATGAGGCCGAAGAGCGTACCGAGGATCAGCAGCAAAGCCGCGTAGCTCTCGGCCATCCGGGCGGCGTTTTCCCAGTAGGGATAGATGACGCCGTTCGTCGTCATGACGCGCTTGCCGAACTTCCCGATCACCGAGATCAGGCCGGAGAGAGAAAACCGGCCGGTATTCTGCACGATCACGCCTTCGCCCACGGGGAATTTCTCCGTCATGAGCTTCTTGGCGAAGCCCGAGACGGGGTCGGGCAGGACGATCTCATAACAGTCGATGGGCAGCTCCGCCATGGCGTTCAGCGCGGCGTAGCTCATGTAGATCATGGCCTTGGAGGCCGACTGGACGCCCGTGGGGTCGGAAGACGCCTCGGCTCCGGCGTCCAGCGCGGCGGCTGTGGCGAAGTCGTCCTCACTTTTGACCACGCCCGCGATGGGGAAGGTCTTGCCGTTGATCGTCACTTCCATCCCGGCCACGTCGCTGCTGCCGAAAAGGTTGAAGGCCGTCTGCGCGTCGAGCACGACGCGGTCGGCCATATAGTCCTCGTCCGACACGTAGCCGCCGGACAGCAGCTGCAGCGGATGGAACAGGAAATAGTCTCCTCCCACGCCGATGGCCGTGACCGTCACGCTGCCGGGCGACTTGCCGGAGACGGACAGCTGGGTGCTGCCGCTGTAGGCGTCGGCGTAGAGGCGCGCGGAGGTGTCCGCACCCGGGTCCTGCGCGTCGGGTTCCGGCGCGAAGATGGAGTTCTGGACGAATGCGTCCTCCAGCGTCACGCGGAACGAGCGGATGGTATCGAGGTCGATCCTGCCGTTCACCGGCAGGAAGGCCGAGACCTGCGCAAAGCGCTCGCCGCTGCCGCCGCGCCAGACGTCGGCGGCGGACTGGGTGATGAGCGCGCCGGTCACCTTCCCCAGCATGGCGAAGCTGAACACAGACAGCGCCGTCTGGATCAGGCAGGCAATGAGGAGGGCAAGCTTCCCTCCGTGCAGCCGCGGCAGCCTGCGATGCCGCTCAAACCGCCCGCGCCGGATCATCCGTTATCGGCCAGCCGGACCTGCTTGCCGGCTTCGACGGGCTTGTTGCTGGTGGTGATGATGAAATCGCCGGAGCTGATGCCGGAGACGGCGGCGGACTTATCGTCGCGCGCGAGCTCCTGCACGGTGACGCGGGTGGCGATGTAGCGGCTGCCGAGCGGCGAGCTCTTCGACTCGAGCACGTAGACGAACTTGCCGTTCGAATCCTCGCGCAGGCCGGAGAGCGGAATGAGCGCGTCATAATTTGCGCTCTTCTGCCCGATGGAGAGCGTCACGTTCTGCCCGGCCTGGATATCGCCGGTGAGGGTGAAGACGAGGGTGCGATTGCCCGCGGTCTGGGAGCTTGTGATCTGGTCGAGCGTGGCGACGGCGTCGCCGCCCCAGAAGTTGACGAGCTCTGCGGTATCGCCGGTCTTGACCTTCTTGGCCTGGTCGTTGGTGACGTCGATCTTGACGGTAAAGCCGCGGTCGGTCACGTTGATGGTGGCCAGCGGCTGCTCCTCGCCGCCGATGGACTTGCCGGCCGAAGCGTTGATGGACGCAATGGTGCCGGACACGCTGGATTTGACCTCCAGCTCATCCGCATTCTCGCGCAGCTTGTCGACCTCCGCCTGCTTGCGCTCGATGGCCTTTTTTGACGCTTCCATATCGACGGAAGAGGAATCGCCGAGATTCTGCTTGAAAATGATGTCTTCGAGCGCCTGCTTCGTAGATTTTACTGTGTCTGCTGCAGAGGCAGCGCTGGAGAGCTTGTCGACCGCTGCCTGCTGATCATTGATCTGGGTGTCAAGAGAATCGCTCTGCTTCGTCAGATCATCGATGGAGTGTTTATAGTTGCCGACGATGGTCTTGGCGTTGCTCATTTCGATGTTGGCTTCCGAGATCTTGTCGTTGATGGTGGCAACTTTAAGTTTGTCTTGCCAATTTAATAAACCATCTGCCGGATCTTTGGGGTAGCCATAATAAAATGGAGCTAATGCTCTGAATGCTTCTTTATAGATATCAGCAGTTTCGTCTGTGGTTAAAGTGTAAATAGGATTGCCATTTTCGTCAACGGGAGTTTTTACGGCCCCGCCTTCAATTCTACGCCGCATGGACTCTGTGTTTTCATAGCATTCCCGCATAATTGCATAATCATTGCCACACAAACTACTAAATGACGTGAAGTTTTTTTCATACCTAGCAAGGTTGCGGATATATTCCGTATCATTTAATGTGTCATTGATAAGTGTTTGATACTGACTTGCAGTATGGCAATCTTTGTAGGATGCAGGCAGCGTTTCCATCAATTTCTCTTTTTCTTCTTCCAGTGACTTCACCGTCGCCTCATGCTCCGTTACAGTCGACTGAGCGTCCGTATAATCTTTTTCGCCTTTCAGCTTGGTCAGCTGGTTGTCGACGGTGGTTTTGGCGGTCTGCAGCTCTTTGAGCTTGGCGTCGGCCGCGGCCTTCTGGGTGGCGAGCTGCGAAGCATCCATCGTGCTGTACTGCCGGTAGATGGCCAGCGCCTCGTTGTAGGCGTCGCGCGCCTTCTGCACGTCGTAATTCTCCTGTGCGGCGGTGTTGCCCGCCTCGATGAGGCTCTTGTCGTAGTTCTGCTGGAGCGTCTCGAGGTCCGTCTCCGCCTGCTTGAGCTCGTCCGAGTCCTCCGCTTCGAGCACGAACATCGTATCCCCCACGTTGATCTCCTGGCCGGTCTTGACCAGGACGCTGGCGACCTTGCGGGTCTGCTTGATGGTGACGTTATAGACTTCGCTGGCCTCGACGGTGCCGCTGCCGCGGATGCGGGCGTTGATGGCGCCGGAGGCGGCCTGCTGCGCCGCGACCTCGGGCAGGGAGGCATTCATGATCGTCTTGGAGAAGAAGGTCAGCACCAGCAGGACCGCCAGAAAAATGATGGCCGCGGTCTTGACCCATTCGCGTTTTCTTACACTGTTTTCCATGTCTCTTTCCTTATCCTTTCACAGAGCCAGAATGTGCGATGCCTTCCACCAGATACGCCTCGCCGTGCAGAAACAGCAGCAGACCGGGGATCATATAGATGACGGCGGCGGCAAAGGCGATGCCGATCTCGCCGGCGTTGATGCTGGACAGGAACATCGAAAGCGGCTGCTTCTCCACGTCGTTGAGCAGGATCAGCGGCTGTTCGACCATGTTCCAGTTGTCGATGAACACCAGGATCGCAATGGAATAGAGGGCGCTCCGGCACTGCGGCAGGCAGATGTTCCAGAAGATGTGCCACTCGTTCGCGCCGTCGATCTTGGCCGATTCAATGACGGCCATGGGGATGCGGCGCATGAATTTGGTGAGCAGAAAGACCGAGAACGGCGCAAACGCGCCGGGCAGGAAGATCGCCCACCGGGTATTGAGGATCTTCAGCCAGTCGCTCACCAGATAGTTGGGGACCAGCGTGACCTGATACGGCATGAGCATCAGGATCACATAGAAGAAGAACAGACTGTCGCGCACCTTCCCGCGCCAGCGGGTAAAGCCATAGGCCGCGATGGACGCGACCATGAGCTGCGCGAAGACGATCGGCGCGGTCAGGATGACGGAGTTCCAGAATTTCAGCAGATAGTCCGGGCTTTTGAGCAGGACGGTGAAATACTGGGTGAAGCTGACCTTGTCGGGGATGAATTTGAGTTCAATGGTCTTGGAGATGTAGCTCTTGCCGTCGTTGGCGTTTTCAAAGACCTGGCCGTAGCTGGCCGTGATCTCGCTCTGCGTCATGAAGGAGTTCGTGATGGTCAGAACCGTCGGCAGCAAAAACAACAGCGCGAACACCGCGCAGAGCAGAAAGCAGACCGTGCGGGAAAAATAGCGTTTTTTCTTCATCCTTCCACGTCCTTTCCGAAGATGTTCTCCACGAAGAACAAAAGGGCAATGAGGATGACGATGACGATCGCCAGCAGCACCGCCGCGGCGGACAGGCGCTGGTAGTCGGCGGAATTGAACATGTTGTTCATGAAATGCTGCATCATGTAAAGCCCGTCGTAGGGGTAATTGCCGGTGAGAAGATAGATCTCGCGGAAGACCTTGAACGAGTTGATGATGGACAGGATCGTCACGAACAGAACCGTCGGCGAGAGATAGCGGAGCTTGATGTGGAAGAACTGGTAGGCCGCCGACGCGCCCTCGACCTCCGCGACCTCGAGCAGCTCGCGCGGGATATTGCTGAGGGCGGCCATGAACAGGATCATGTTATAGCCGAGGTTCTTCCACAAAAACAGCACGACGATGACGACCATGCAATAGTCGGATTTCAGCCAGTCGATCTTATCCGCGCCGAAGACCTGCAGGAACTCATTGATGACGCCGTTATAGTGGAACAGCACCTGCCAGATGAGGATGATGGACGCAATGGGGACCATCATGGGGCTTAAAAAGAAGGTGCGGAACTCGCTTTTGAGGGGGATCCGCGCCTCGAGCAGCAGCGCCAGGCCAAGCGACAGCACCACCGCCAGCGGCACGGACAGGCCCGTGAACGTGAACGTGTTTTTGACCGCGATCTTGAACGCGCCGTTCTGCCAGACGTTGATGTAGTTCTTGAGCCCGGCGAAGCTGTGGTCGGTCAGGCCCACGGTGAAGGAATAATAGATGACGATCAGGAACGGGATGATATAAAACGCCAGCATCCCGAGAAAGCTCGGGCCGGAGAAGCACATGGAGGCGAGAAAATCGCGTACCTTGTTGTTCATCCGCGTCCAGAGGCTTTTCCCGGACGGCTTCGTCTCATATTTCCCGCGCGACCGGAGAGAAAGCTTTTGCACAGTCTGCGTCTCCTTTGCGTTGGAAAATGCTCATAGCTCCCGGCCGCCGGGCGATCGGGATTTATCGGCATTTTCAGGTTGGCCGCAGCCCATGCCTTCCCCCGGGGGATGGTGGCCCGCAGGGGCGGACGATTTGTCCGCCCCTGCGGTACTGCTGCGTATCGTTTTTACCGCTGCTCCTGCACGTACAGGTTGACGCGGCTCTGGATCATGTTGGCGGTGGTCTGGACGTCCTTGTCGCCGGCGAAGTAGGCGCTGACCTCGTCGGAGACGATGGAGAGGATCTCGTCGTCATAGTCGACGATGCCGGTCGCGCTGTTGATGACGGAGAGGATCTGGTCGACGTCCTCCTGCGTCAGGGCGTAGACCTGCTGCCAGGTGCTCTCGCCGTTTTCAACGACCTCGTAGGTGCCGATGCACATCTTGTCGGGTTCGCCGTCTTCGTCCCAGTCGACCTGTTCGCCGTTTACGTCGAGCTGATACTGCTCGGTCATGACAGAAGTCATCTTCTTGTCAAAGGCCTCCTGGCTGATGGGGAAGGCGTACATGGACTCGGCGTCCTCGTTCGTCTGCCGGATCATGGTGCTGACGAAGTCCCACGCGGCGTCCGGATATTTCGTGACGGAGGAGATGGCCATCGGGCACTGGATATAGAACGAGTTGCCCGGCTCGCCGCTTTCCGACGGATAGCCGACGAAGGTGACCTTGTCCTTTACGGGGTAGATATTGTAGATATAGTCCTCAAAGCTGTAGAAGCTCGTCGTGGCCATGAGCTGCTTGCCGCTCAGAATGCGGGTCGCGTCGGATTCCCAGACAGGATCGTCCATGGTATCGACGGTGGCCGCCTCCGAAGAATAGGCGATCCCGTCGTCCGAGCTGCTGTCGTCGGGGAAGGAATTGCAGAAGGCCAGCAGCTGCTGGAAGGCCTCGGAATCGAAGGTGCACTTGCCCGTCGTCCAGTCGACGAAGGCAGCCAGGTTGCGCGTCAGGCAGTTATTGAGCGCCGTGCTCTTCGTCCAACCGGTGGAGAAGACCGTTGCGCCCTCCTGCAGCTGCGCCATGGCGTCCTGCACGGCGGCGACGTTCCAGGTGTCGTACTGGTCGACGATGGAGGACAGGGCATAAGCCGTCTCTACGGAGAATTTGGTCGGCAGCTCATAGAGCTTGCCGTCCTTCTCGATCGCCTTCAGGACCTGCGGGACGAAGTAATCCCGGCTCAGGCCGCTGCCGCCGTCCATAAATGTATAGAGGTCGGCCACGACGCCCTTGGCGGCGTATTTGTCGATGGGCAGGCTGCTGGTCAGGAACAGATCCGGCACGCTGCCGCTGATGATCTCGGTGGTGAGCTTGGTGATGCCGGCGTTATAGTCGTCGTCCGTGGCGTATTCGCTGTAGTCGACGACCTGGATGCGGTACTGGTCGTTCGACTTGTTGTATTCGACGATCTTGCTGCGCAGACTCCAGTCAAGGCCCATGCACGCGAGCGTCAGGACGGTCTTTTCCTTGACCTCGGAAGCGTCAATGCGGTGCAGGACGATAAGCTGGTAGGCGGTCGTGTCGCTGCTCCAGTCTTGCGTCATGCCGACGACGCGGCCGTCGGAGAGCATCCCGGAGTCATACATGTTGCTGGTGTCGACATCGCAGGCCATCCAGTCAACGAGCTTGTCCTTCGTATCGCTCGCGAAGGTGTAGCCATAGATGTTGTCGTTGTTCTTGTAATAGAAATCGTAGGCGTCGTCGCCCGGATAGACGTTCCAGACGTTGGCCGGCATCTTGATCTTCTCGCCCCAGGTCTTCGTCTCAAGATCGACGGGGATGAAGAACTGGCCGTTCTCGTCGGTGCTCTCCGCGGTGTCGGTGGCGTAGTTGTACCACATGATACCGACCTGATCAGGCTGCAGGCGGCAGAGGCTGCCGCTGTACTGGCTGTCGTCGATCTTGAACAGGAGCTTGCCTTCGGCGTCCAGCACATAAATGTAGTTGTAGTCGGTGACGTAGAGATTGCCCGCCGCGTCGACGGCGAAGGACGAGATGTTGCTGCCCATGCCATCCTCCTCGTCCGTGCCATCGTCGGTCACGGAGAGGTCGACATTGGCGATCGTGCTGCCGTCGGCGGCAACGTGCATGAGGTAGGCCGTGCTCATGTCCGTCGAGGGGTAGTCATACTTGTTCATGGTGTTGGGATCGAAGTCCGCGGGCAGGTCATACTTTGCCGCATAGACGTTCACGAGCATCCAGAGCGTGCCGTCGTCGGAGCCTGCCATGTTGTAGCAGTCAACGTTGCCCTCGCAGTCCTCGGGAACCGTGGGCAGCTGCAGGTTGGAAAGCTGGGTGCACGCGCCGGTATCGGGGTCGACAGACAGAAGGATCAGCTCCTGGGTGTAATACGACCAGGTGTCGCCCGTGTCCGGGTCGGTCTGGACGATCTCGTCGCCCTGCACGTAGGCGGTCAGGAAGATCGTCGTGCCCGCGGTGCACATCGTGTTGACGTACTGGATGTTCTCGGGCAGCTGCAGGTCGAGGTAGTCGGCCTGATAGGCGTATTTCGCCGTCGTGGCGGCGGGCTTGGTCTGGTCGATGAGCGAGCCGCTGGAGTCGGTCTTGCTGCCCGGCGTATCAGAGTTTTTCGAGCAGCCCGCAAACAGGCTCATCACAAGCAGAGCCGCCAGCGCGAGCGCAAAAAAGCGTTTGAATTTCATGCTGTTCTCCTTTTTCATTCAGAAACTATATGTTGTACTGTCATATGATAGCATCGGCCTATTTTGCTGCCTGTATCATACCAAATCAAAGACGCAAAGAAAAGTCCGGCGTTGCAAAATTCAGATATTTTTAAGAACTGCCGTCCGGGTCCCCTGCGGGCAGGATGGGAAGGATGACCTCGGCGGTGAACTTCCCGCTCTCGGTATAGCGCTTGAAGCTGCCCGACATCTGCGCCATGATCTTCGCGCAGGTGCGCAGGCCGATCTTGTTGGATTCAATGCGCCCCGCGCCGGGGTTCACGCTGTTGGACAGGCAGACGTGCAGCGCCCCATCCTTCAGCAGCGCCGCGATGGCCACGGGCCGGGCGGGATCGGCATATTTGCGGATGTTGTCGAACAGATTGTCGAACACGCGCTTGAGGTAGGTCACGTCGGCCTCGATCTGCACGTCCTGCTGCGGCAGGAGCAGCTGGACCGTAAAGCCCTGCTGCTGCAGCTGCGCGCGGCTCTCGCCCAGGAGCTGGCCGAGCAGGATCGACGCGTCGTAGCGCTCCAGCTGCAGCGGCAGCTCCTTGCAGCCGAACAGCAGGGAGTAGCGGAACAGCTCGTCGGTCAGCCTCTTGAGCTGCTCGGCCTTGCCGTAGGCGGCGTCCAGATAGCTCTGCAGCTCCTCCTGCGTCCGGTACTGCCCGGTCTTTGCCAGATCCAGATACCCCAGCAGCGCGGTCAGCGGGTTGCGGATGTCGTGCGACATGGCGGTGATGAGATCGCTGTTCTGCTGCAGCGCCCGCTGCTCCTCGCTGGTCTTGCGCAGCAAAGACAGCCGCATCTGCTCGACGCTCGCGGTCAGCTGCGCGAGCTCGTCGCTGCCCTTCGGCTCGAGCTGCAGGTAGAGATTGCCCTCGCCGATGGACTGCACCTCGTGCGAGATGGCCACGACCTTGCGCGCCACGCGCCGGTTATACGCCAGCAGCGTCAGCGCCAGCACGGCGCAGCCCAGCAGCAGCGAGACGACCCAGGTCACATCGTAGAGCCGGCTGTCCGAATTGTCATAGATCACGGCGTAGACCGTCCCGTCGCGGAAGGCGATCGGGTAGACGACCTCGGCCCCCTGCTCCTTCAGGGAATAGGCGTCGACCGCGGCGATGTCCGCGCCCCACCAGCCGATCTCGAGGATCTGCCGCTGGTCGCGGTAGAGCAGGATATAGTAGTCCTTCCTGCTCTCGCCCCACTGGGCCAGCGCGTTCGTATTGCGGGTCGTCAGGGCGTTCTGCCGGACGTAGCCCTGCAGCTCCTGCGCGGCCCGGTTCGTCCGCTTCAATACGGCCGCTTCGCTCAGATAGCAGCGCTCGATGACCGCCTCGCCCACGCTCTCGGCCAGCAGCGCCGCGCCCACGCCCAGCACCAGCCCCAGCAGCAGCACGAACAGCGGCTTGACGCTCAGCGAGAGGAATCGTTTCTTTTTCTCAGTCAATCTGATAGCCCTTTCCCCATACGGTGCGGATCAGCCGCGGGTTGGCCGGATCCTCCTCCAGCTTCTTGCGCAGATTCACGATATGCACCATCACGGTATTGTTGGACGCCGGCATGTACGTCTCATGCCAGACCGTCTCATAGATCGTGCGCACCGGCACGACGCGCCCGCGGTTCTGCGCCAGGCACTGGAGGATGGAAAATTCCGTCTCCGTCAGCTCCAGCGGCGCGCCGTCGAGCAGCACGCGGCGGTTTTCCTCGTCCAGCACGATGCCGGGGCGGAGCATCCGCCCGCTCGATTTGTTTTTATACACCCGGTAGCGCCGCAGCAGCGACTCCACCTTCATCATGAGCTCCGCGTGGGAAAAGGGCTTGGCCAGATAATCGTCGCCGCCGGCGTCGTAGGCGCGGCGCTTGTCGTTTTCCTGCGTCTTGGCCGTGAGGAACAGCACCGGCGCCGTCGAGCAGGCGCGCAGCCGGCTGCACGCGTCGTAGCCGTCGAGGTCGGGCATCATGATATCCATCAGAATGAGGTCGATCTCCGGGCAGCGCCGGATGGTCTCGACGGCCTCGAGGCCGGTCGCCGCCTCCAGAACGGTATAGCCGCTGTTTTCAAGCAGGATCCGGCAGATGCGCCGGATATCCGGCTCGTCGTCCACCACGAGAATGCGGATCGTTTCTTCCATACTTGACGCCTCCTTTGCCCGTCCATTGTATCACAGCTCGCCGGAAAAGCGGGCGGAATTAAGAATTTTTAAGACATTTCTTTGCGCCTGTCCGGAAATGTGCCCGGAGTGGCCGAAAATGCGCGTGACGAAGGGCGAAAAACATGATATACTATAGCAGCATCAACGCAAACAGGAGGGGCGGGCATGGAGCTGCTTTATACCGACGCGCGCATCGTGGTCTGCCTCAAGCCCGCGGGCGTTTTGTCCACCGACGAGCCCGGCGGCATGCCGGAGCTGCTGCGCCGCGCCCTCGGCGAGCCGGAGACCGGCTGCGTCCGCACCGTCCACCGGCTGGACCGGCCGGTCGGCGGCGTGATGGTCTTCGCCCGCTCGCGCATGGCGGACAGTCTGCTGTCCAGGCAGGTGCAGGCGCACACATTCCAGAAGGACTATCTCGCCGTGCTCGAGGGCGTCCCGGCCCAGGCATCCGGCGTGCTGGAGGACCAGCTGCGCCGCGACACCGCCGCCCGGCGCACCTGCGTCGCCGATGCGCCCGGGCCGGATACGCGTCCGGCGCGGCTTTCCTACCGCGTGCTGGGCGAGGAAGACGGCCGCGCGCTCGTCCTCATCCGGCTGGAGACCGGGCGCACGCACCAGATCCGCGCGCAGTTCTCTTCCCGCAGGCTGCCGCTGTGCGGCGACGCGAAATACGGCGCGGCCGCGCCCGGGCCGCTCGGGTTGTGGTCGTACCGGATCGCGTTCTGCCACCCGCAGACGGGCCGGCCGCTGCAGTTTTCCCATCTGCCCCCGGCAGAAGACCCCTGGCTGCCATTCCAAACAGCATTATCACAACTTCAAGGAGGTCCCCATGGCCAGAACGAAAGAACTTGATATGCTGAACGGCGCGCTGCTGCCGAAGCTCATGATGTTTTCCCTGCCGCTGGCGCTCACGGGCATTCTGCAGCTGCTGTTCAACGCGGCGGACGTGATCGTCGTCGGCAAATTCGCGGGCAGCACGTCGCTGGCCGCCGTCGGCGCGACCTCGGCGCTCATCAACCTTCTGACCGGCGCGTTCATCGGCATCTCTGTGGGCGTCAACATTCTCGTCGCCCGCTATATCGGCTGCCGGGACGACGCGGGCGTCAGCCGCGCGGTCCACAGCGCCATCACGCTGAGTCTGCTGCTCGGCGTGGTCACGTTCCTGCTGGGCTTCTTCCTCTCCACGTCGATGCTGGAGCTGATGGGCACGCCCGACGATGTGCTGCGGCTGGCGAGCCTCTATCTGCGGATCTATTTCATCGGCATCCCCGGCGCGCTGATCTACAACTTCGCCGCGGCCATCCTGCGTGCCTACGGCGATACGAAGCGGCCGCTGCTGTTCCTCGCCGTCTCGGGCGTATTGAACGTCTTTCTCAATCTGTTCTTCGTCATCGTCTGCCGGCTGGACGTGGCGGGCGTCGCCATTGCGACGGTCGTTTCGCAGTATGTGTCGGTCGTGCTGATCCTCGTCTGCCTCATGCGGCAGACGGGCCCGGCCCGGCTCAGCCTCCGCCAGCTCCGGCTGCACCCGTCCGAGGCGCTGCGCATGATCCAGATCGGCCTGCCGGCCGGACTGCAGTCGGTGGTCTTCAACATCTCGAACGTCATGGTGCAAAGCTGCGTCAATTCCTTCGGCGCGGACGTCATCGCGGCCAATACCGCCTCGGCCAACATCGCCGCCTTCACCTACACCGCGATGAACGCCGTCTTCCACGCCGCCATCACCTTCACCAGCCAGAATCTCGGCGCGCGGCGGTACGACCGGATCTGGAAGATCTTCTGGAACTGCCAGCTGACCGTGATGCTCATCGGCGTGCCGCTGTGCGTGCTGAGCACCGTCTTCGGCCCGCAGCTGCTGAGCATCTATGTCTCCGCCGACGATCCGGCGCGCGACGCCGTGATCGCAATGGGCATGATCCGCACATACTATGTCACGACCCCCTATTTCCTCTGCGGCATCATGGAGGTCTGCTGCGGCATGGTGCGCGGGCTCGGAAAATCGTGGCTGCCGATGGTCGTGACGATCTTCGGCGCCTGCGTGATGCGGATCGTCTGGATCTACACCATTTTCGCGTGGAAGCATACGCTTCCCGCCCTCTATGTCTCTTACCCCATCAGCTGGGTCATCACCGCGGCCATGCATGTCGTCTGCTTCGTCTATTTCTGGAAGCGTATCCGCCGGAAGCTCGAGCAGACCGCACCCGCGGCAGCGGATATCAGAAAGGAGTCCTGATTTTTCTGTATGCGAGTCATTGATATCGACGACGTCATCTACGCCATGCGCAGCCAGACGCAGTTTGTCCTGCGCTGTGAGGAGGTCTTTCACGACAAGATCAGCGCGGCGGCCGGCGCCATTCTCTCGGCGCAGCCGCGCAAGCCCTACGTCTGCCTGACCGGCCCCTCCGGCTCCGGCAAGACGACCACCGCCATGCGCCTGAAGGCGTATCTGGAAAACCTGGGCGTCAAGGTCTGCCTTCTGAGCATGGATAACTTTTTCCTGCCGCTCGCCGAGCGGCCGAAGGATCTGACCGACTGGGAATCGCCCCTGTGCGTCAACCGCCAGCTGCTGCTGGGCACCATCGAGAAGCTCTCCAACGGCGAGACCGTGCAGGTGCCCTGGTACGACTTCCCGAACAACCGCACCGGCGGCTACACCCCCATGGAAGGCAGCCGCGAGGCCATCATCATCGCCGAGGGCATCCACATGCTCAATCCCCTGCTCTTCGATCCCATCCGTGACCGCGCGACCGGCATCTATGTCGCGCCCCGCACGCGCATCATCACCCCGGGCGACCGCATCATCCACCCCGAGCAGGTCCGGGTGGCCCGCCGCATGATCCGCAACTATCAGGGCCGCGGCAACTCCCTGCGCGAGACCATCATCCGCGCCCAGTCCGTCAACCAGGGCGAGCAGAAATACATCGCCCCCAACAAGCCGAACGCCTCCATCCACATCGATTCCTTCCACGACTACGAGCTGTGCATCCTCGCCAAGTACCTGCGGCAGATCCCGCAGTTCGCCTCGGATCTCGACGACGCGTTCATCGCCGAGCACGGTCTGACGGTCCTCATGGAAGTGGTCCGGAGCCTGCCGCCCCTGGACACGCCGTATGTCCCCCGCGACTCTATCGTCCGCGAATTCGTCGGCGGAAGCATCTTCCAATATTAAAAAACAGCCCCGCACGCCATCGCGTGCGGGGCTGTGAGACTATCTGGAAACTATTTGCACTGTAAAAGCTGTAGATCAGTTGCAGGGGCAGACATCCCTCTGCGCCACACCGATTGCCTATCAGATTTTTGGTGCCGAAAGAGCCTGCCATTGTTGGTGACGGCTGAATCGGTGCTCTGAAATCTGCAGTGTGCGCCTGCGGGCGCGGAAAGTGTGCTTTAGAACCATGTTCTTGTTCTGGAGAAGCGGAACAGCTCCCAGAGCGTGATGAGCACCTGCACGGCGGCGCAGACGACGAAGATGAGCTTCAGATACGGGATCGACGGGATGGAGAGATAGATGCACAGCCCCGCCGACCAGATGAGCGCCGTAATGGAAAGCCCCTGCATCAGAATGCCCCACCACAGCGACGTGAACACGATGCACACGATGCTCGACACCGGCACCGCGTACAGGAAAAACAGCCACGACGGGAACGGCACGGCCGCGATCGTGAAGGCCGTGAACAAGATCGCCGCGATCACGAACACCAGCGCCACCGACAGCAGCACCACGTAGATGTGGAAATGCGGGTTGGACTTTTTAGGCGGCTCCTCCTCGCCGATGAGGTTGCTGACGGTGATGCCGTAGAGCTGCGCGATCTGCGCGAGGATATAGACATCGGGCAGCCCCTCGCCCCGCTCCCACTTGGAAACGGACTTATCGGAGTAATTGAGCTTGCGCGCAAGGTCCAGCTGGGTATCCTTATGGGCTTTGCGGTAAGCGGCGATATTTTTTGCTGTGGTGCGCCGCAGCGTCTGTTCGTCCTGGATCATAAGGACGCCCCCTTCCCCTGAAAGCATTGGTATCACAGGAAATTCTACTGGCAGTAGAGTGCCGTTCTCCGACGGGTATCGGCCGGTGCCGCGCCGGTAGGGTGCATATTTCCTGCCTGTATGCTATAGTGCAAGCATCAGCAAGGCAGATCGCATAGCTGCCGGGCTGACGATATACTGGAATACAGTATAGCACTTTTTTTCATCCTGTGCAATGCGCAGTTTCTGCCGATTGCACGATCCGCACCCGGCATCTCACACACCGTGCCGGGTGCGTTTTTTCTGCAAATTTTTACCGGTGCTTGCGTTTTTCCGCGCCGCATGGTAGAATCAAATTATAAAGAACAGAAGGGAGTTTGAGAGCATGCGCATGATCTCCTGCTGAAAACCTGGCACGATCGTAACACGCTGGCGGTGAAGACCGTCTGGTTCGTTGTGCCTTTTCGCGGGAAATCTGCTTTGTCTCTCAGCCTCCGTGCAGACCGTCTGCCCATTTTGCGGCAGACGCAGGATGCCCTTTGGCTGTGGGAGCGTTTCCCGCAGCCAATTTTTTATTAGGCAGCCGCCGATCCGATCGCCTGCAATTGTCGATGGAATCCTCTGCTGCCTGAAGGAGGGCATACCGATGGCATTGATCCAGATCACAGACCTGACCTTTACATACCCCGGCAGCTTTGACCCTGTATTTGAGCACGTCAGCTTCCAGCTCGACACCGATTGGCGGCTCGGCCTGACGGGCCGCAACGGCCGCGGCAAGACGACGCTCCTGCGCCTTCTGCAGGGCCAGTATCCCCACCAGGGCACGATCACAGCCCCCGGCGGGTTCGAGTATTTCCCGTATCCCATCCCAGACGCGGCGCTCACGCCGCTCGAGCTGCTGGAGTGCAGCTTCCCGGATGTGCCGCAGTGGCGCCTGCGGCGCGAGCTGGCGCCGCTATTCGTGACGGACGACGCGCTGTACCGCCCGTTTTCCACACTTTCCGGCGGCGAGCAGGCGAAGATCCTGCTGGCGCTGCTTTTCGCGCGCGAGGGCCGGTATCTGCTCATCGACGAGCCGACGAACCATCTCGACGAGACGGGCCGCGCACTCGTCAGCCGGTATCTGGCCAAAAAGTCCGGCTTTCTGCTCGTCTCGCACGACCGCGCGTTTTTGGACGGCTGCGTCGACCACATCCTGTCCATCAATCGCGGCGGCATTGAGGTGCAGAAGGGCAATTTCTCCTCATGGTATGAAAACCGGCAGCGGCAGGATGCGTTTGAGCTGGCGCAGAACGCGCAGCTGAAAAAGGAGATCGGCCGTCTGAAGCAGGCTGCGCGGCAGTCGCGCGCGTGGGCCGACAAGGTCGAGAACACGAAGATCGGCCCGCACTCGGCGAAAGTAACGGGCGAGGCCGACGCCATGGGCGGCCGCGCCTACATCGGCGAGCAATCGCGCCGCATGCAGCAGCGGCGCAAGAATCTCGAACGGCGGCAGAACGCCGCCATCGAGGAAAAATCGGCGCTGCTGAAAAACATCGAGCAGGCCGCGCCCCTGAAGCTGCACCAGCTTCCATATCACACGGACCGGCTGGCGCTGCTGCGGGACGTCTCGGTGTGCTATGGCGGCGCGCCCGTGTGCCGCGGCGTCAGCTTCTGCGTCGAGCAGGGCGACCGGATCGCGCTGCGCGGCGCGAACGGCACCGGGAAGACGAGCCTTCTGCGCCTGCTGTGCGGCGAGGACGTGCCGCACACCGGGACCGTGGAGCGCAGCTCCCGGCTGCGGATCTCCTACGTGCGGCAGGACCCGTCCGGTCTGCGCGGGGATCTGGGCGCGTATGCCGCGCGGTACGGGCTGGACGAGAGTCTGTTCAAGGCGATCTTGCGCAAGCTGGACTTTGCGCGGGTGCAGTTTGAAAAGGACATGGCGGATTTTTCTGCCGGGCAGAAGAAAAAGGTGCTGCTGGCGCGGAGCCTATGCGAGCCGTCACATCTGCTCGTCTGGGACGAGCCGCTCAATTATGTGGACGTGCTCTCACGCATGCAGATCGAAGACCTGCTGCTGGAATTCCAGCCGACGATCGTCTTTGTGGAGCACGACCGCGTCTTCTGCGATCACGTCGCGACAAAGGCCGTGATGCTCTGACAGCTTGACCTTTCGCCGCGCCGCGGGTACAATGAGAGAAAACACGCCGGAGGAAGAAGCCTATGGACAAGCAGGCCGTCGAGGCGCAGCTGTGCCAGCTGCCGATCAGCCAATACGCATGGATCGACCCGCAGACGATCGAATTTTCCGACCGCATCCGCTACGTCTGCAAGCATGAGTGTCCGATGTACGGAACGAGCTGGGCCTGTCCCCCGGCCGTGGGGACGGTCGCGGCCTGTCGGGAACGGATCCTGTCCTACCCCGGCGCGCTGGTCTTCACCACGCTTTCCGAGGTCGATGACATCGCCGATCTTTCTGCCGCGCTCGCCACGCGCGCGCCGCACGAGGCCGTCACGCGGCAGGTGCGGGATATCCTGCGGCAGTTTTCGCCGGATGTGCTCACCCTGTCCACCGAGTCGTGCGCGATCTGCGAACACTGCGCGTATCCGGACGCGCCCTGCCGCCACCCGGAACGGATGTTCCCCTGCGTGGAGAGCTACGGCATCGTCGCCACGGCCCTCGCCGAGCAGAACGGCATCGAATTTTATAACGGCAACATCGTCACCTGGTTTTCGCTCCTGTGCTACCGGTAAACGCACCGGCAGTCCCGCTTTGCGGGGCTGCCGGTTTCTTTATGCGTTGTTTTTCTGGTTATTCTGCGTCAGGATGCGGTCGATCTCCGCCTGGGCGGCGTAGACCTCGTCGTGGAAATGCTGGGCGGAGATGCGCTCGGCCCCGTGGCCGAGGATGATGAGCTGCTCGAGATTGTCGCTCGTCGCCACGCGCACGCGGCGGCGGCCGCGCAGCTCAAAGCTCAAACGCTCGATATACTGGTCGGCAGTCTCCGCCTGCCGGGTGTAGACGATGTGGATGTTGTGGTATTTCTCCACCGAGCCGAGGCCCTGCGGGACCTTGTACGCGTCAAAGACGAGGATCAGCGTGCAGCCGCGGTAGCCCTGGTAGTTGCACAGCAGGTTCATGAGCACGTGCCGCGCGGTATCGAGGCTGGTATGGGAGAGCTCCTTGAGCTCGTCCCAGGCGAAGATGATGTTGTAGCCGTCGACCAGCAGGAAATCGTCCGCCGGGCCGAGGGCTTCGAGGAACTCGCGCTTGTCCTCGCTGCGGAGCATCATCTGCGGCAGCACGTCGCGGCGGCGGATGGCGCCGTAGGTGCGCTCAAAGATCGCCAGCAGCTCCTTTTCCAGCTCCGGCGCGCCGCCGGGGGCGACGGAACGCACGATGCGCTGCGGTGCAGGCTTGACCGGGCCGCCGAAGCGCAGCAGCGGCAGGTGGGCCGCGTCGTCCACGTCCTGCCATTTGACCTCGTAGCCCGCGCCGTGGCCGCAGAAGATGGAGCCCGCCGGGTTTTCCAGATCCCGGGCCGGGTCATAGCCGGAGGCGCGGACGAGCGCGTCCTGCTCTTTGCAGGGCCGGTAGCCGTCCACGCGCAGCTGCAGCCGCCCGCGGCCGCGGGTATAGGCCGTGACCTCGTTCGGGTAGCCGCGCAGCAGCCGCACCGGGGCGGCTCCGCGCAGGATGGTCTGCGCGCCGTCGGTCTCCGGCGGGTCGTAGTCGCCCTGCATCCGCTGGATGTCGGTGATCGCCCGGCCGACGCATTCGGCCGGAAGCTCCAGTCGGAACGCATACCATGGCTCGAGCAGCACCGACTTCGCCTTCATCAGCCCCTGCCGCACCGCGCGGTAGGTCGCCTGGCGGAAATCGCCGCCCTCGGTATGCTTCTGGTGCGCCCGGCCGGAGACGAGCGTGAAGCGGATGTCCGTGACCGGCGCGCCGGTCAGCACGCCGCGGTGGACCTTCTCGGCCAGATGCCCGAGGATCAGCCGCTGCCAGTGCAGGGCAAGTGTGTCGGTCGGGCACATCGTGTCGAACTGCAGGCCGGAGCCGGGCTCCGCCGGCTCCATCAGCAGGTGGACCTCGGCGTAGTGCCGCAGCGGCTCATAATGCCCCACGCCCTCGACCGGGGCGGCGATGGTCTCGAGATAGACGATATTGCCCTCGTCGAAGGCGACCTCCAGCCCGAAGCGCTGTTCGATCAGCTTCTGCAGGATCTCCATCTGCACCGGGCCCATCAGCTGCACGCGGATCTCGCGCAGCAGCGCGTTCCAGACCAGATGCAGCGCGGGATCCTCCTCTTCCAGCACGCGCAGCTGGCCGTAGGCCTGCGCGGCGTCGGTCCCGTCGGTCAGAAGCAGCCGGTATTCCAAAACCGGCTGCAGGGCCGGGGCCTGCGCCGCCGTCTCATGGCCGAGGGTCATGCCGGGCATCGTCTTCGTCAGGCCGGTCACGGCGCAGACGGTCCCGGCCGGGGCCTGCTGCAGGAGCGTAAACTTGCTGCCGGAATACAGGCGGAGCTGGTCGGCCTTCTCCTGCCAGTCCTCGCCCGCGAGCAGCTGCTTGACACCAAGCGTGCCGCCCGTGACCTTCAGAAAGGTCAGCCGCGCGCCCTTTTCGTCCCGCGTGATCTTATAGACGCGCGCGCCGAAGTCCTTTCCGTATGCAGGCGCCTGCACGAAGCGGCCCAGCGCCGCGTCCACGCCCTCCCGCTTCAGGGCGGAACCAAAGAAGCACGGAAACACCTTCCGGTGCGAGACGGCGGACGCGATCTGCGCGTCCGAGACCCTGCCGGAGGCGAGATATTCGTCGAGCAGCGCATCGTCACAGAGGGACAGTTCTTCCTGAAGCTGCGATTGCGGCTGCGAAAAGTCGATGCAGCGCTCGTCGAGCTCCTGCCGGAGGCTCTGCAAAAGGGCGTCATGGTCGGCCGTGCCGATGTCCATCTTGTTGACGAACACGACCGCCGGCACCTGATAGCGCCGCAGCAGCTGCCAGAGCGTCGCGGTATGCCCCTGCACGCCCGCCGTGCCGCTCACGACCAGCACGGCGCAGTCGAGCACCTGCAGCGTCCGCTCCATCTCGGCGGAAAAATCGACGTGGCCGGGGGTATCGAGCAGCGTCAGCGTGCAGCCCGGCAGGGGCAGGACGGCCTGCTTGGAAAAGATCGTGATGCCGCGGCTGCGCTCCTGCGCGTCGGTATCGAGAAACGTATCCCCGTGGTCGACGCGCCCGAAGGCGCGGATGACGCCCGCCTGATAGAGCATGGCCTCCGACAGCGTCGTCTTGCCCGCGTCCACATGCGCGAGCAGACCCACGCAAAGGCGCTTTTCCGTCTGATGTGATCCCTGTGCAGCCATAAAAAACCTCTTGTGCTGATGATTTTGAGGTGATTATACCACAAAAGAACAAAAACGCCAAGAGGTGCCCCAAGGCTCCCCTTCCAGGGGCCGATTCCCCCTATCAGGGGGAAATGTCCCGAAGGGACAAAAGGGGTAGGGATGCTGTCAGCGAAGCTGACTGAAAGGTTGTCCCCCAATTCTGAGAACCTCCGGCGGTGCGCACCCCTTGGCTCCCCTGAAAGGGGAGCTGTCTCGGCGCAGCCGAGACTGAGAGGTTGTCGCAGATTTGCGACTGCTGGTTGTCTCCGACGGCCCTATCTTTTCCGTCTTGCCGGAAAAGATAGGGAAGAAAAGGGGCGCTTGGATGCGTTTAGTGCAGTCTGCGTCTGAATTCAGGCGAGTCCCTATATTTTAGTTTGGCGTTCCACTCGGTGGTCACCTTACGGGCGTCTTGGTCCGCGCCGCCTGATACGTAGGGACCAAATTTGCAGCTAGTTGCCTTAGAACGATTGCCATCAATAGAAGGTGCAATCAAAATTTTGATGGGTCTTACCTTCTTGCGGGGAAGTTCTTGGTTTGCAGGCATCAAACGACTTTCCCTGGGGGAAGGCTTTGGGCTGCGGCCGGTTTATTTAATGGGGTATGTCACGCCGTCGACGGTGATGGAGGCGAGGTCAGCCAGGTCGATGAGCTGGGAGAACAGCCAGGTCTCCTTTACATCGCCACTCTCTCAGCTGCCGGCGTAGGAGCTGCCCCATGAGCCATAGGTCCCATACGGGCTGTCCTCGTGGCCGTTTTCCGCGCTGGAGAGCGCGAAGCTGGTCCCGTCTTTAAGGGTGATGGAGACCGCTTCGTTGCTCGTCTCGCCGCTGCCATATATTCCATCGAGCTGGAAGGAGATCGGCGAGATCGTTGCCGTCTGCCAGCAGTAGCGGTCATCCGGACCGGATTCGCCGTCCAGCTCGATCACCAGCTCCTGCTCCAGCTGCGCCGGAACGGGGATCTCAAACAGATCGACATTCTGGTCATGATGGCTCATATCGAACAGGATCCGGTCGCCCGGTTCGAACTCGCCGCCGATGTTGGTCAGCAGCGCATAGGCCGTGCTTCCCTCCACCTGCATGATCTCCATGCTCATGCCGCCGTTTTTCCATTCCAGCCGATGATCCGCGCCGAAGCCGCCGAAGTTTGTGTTGTTTTGCGCACCGACCCACAGCATTCGCTTGAGCTCCTTCTGGTAGCCGTCCGTTTCCGGGATCGCGGCAAGCTCCGCCGCCGCATCGTCGTTTTTCGCGTCGATGCGCAGGATGGCATAGAGCGAGTTTCTGGAAACGAGCATGGATTCGAGCGTGAACGTAAAATCATCCGTTTCTGCCGACACACCTGTATCCGACAGATCTGCGATATCGGGCACCTGCATGGTCCCTTCGTCGATCATGGCCTGCTCTTCCTCGGTGTAGGTCGGCTGTGTGATGTCCACGTCCGTCGTTTCGTCGTAGCTGGCGATATGCCCCTCGATCAGCGCGGTCTTCTCTCCGAACAGCCGGTCGAAGCCGAACCAGCCGTTTGTGTAAGCGGCGAAGGCCGTGCCGCACAGCAGCGCGGCGATGGCCGCCGCGAGCAGCGCCGTCCGGACCGGACGGGCCGGTCTTTTTTTCGTTTTTTCAAGCTTTTTCATGGTTTTATTCAGGATCCTTTCCTGTTCGCCGCGCTCCAGCGCGGGCAGCGGATACTCTTTTTCCGGTGCATAGCGCATGAGTTCATCCCACGTCGTCTTCACAGAACAGCCCTCCCTTGGTCAGTGTTTTTCTGAGCGCCTCCCGGCCGCGCAGCAGGCGCGAGCGGACCGTCGAAGCGTTCATGTGCAATTCGTCCGCGATCTGCGCGGTCGTCTGGCTCAGGTCATAGAACCGGTAAAAGATCTCCCGGTCCTCCTCCGGCAGCGCCGCAAGCGCCTGCGCGAGCGCTTCGCAGCGCTCCTTTTCGACCATCTGCTCCCAGAGGCGGTCGAGCGTGATGAGCGCATCGTCCTCCAGAGGGAGATAGACGTTCTTTTTCCGCATGGCCTCCGCCGTCTGCTTCCGGGCGACCGCGCCGAGCCACGGGCGCAGCTGGCCGCGCGTGATATTTTTTGCGCCGCGCCACAGGGCGAGAAAGACGTCCGACGCGATCTCCTCATGGTCCTCCGGCGTCAGGACGCCGCGGCTGCGATTGCGGATGACGGCGAGCACGTACGCGCCGTACTGCGCGATGGCCGTCTCGAGCGCGCCCGCACGCTGCTCCTGCAGCTGCCGCAGCAGCTCTTTTTCGTCCAATCCGCATCCCTCCTTTGCGTTTTGTATCAACATGCTGACGTCCATCATGTCGGAGAAAAACCGGTTTCTGTTGCAGGAAATCAAAAAAATACCCGCTGTGTCCTGCATCGGACACAGCGGGCGGTTTTTGTTTACTCGACGGTGACGCTCTTGGCGAGGTTGCGGGGCTTATCGATATCGCAGCCGCGCTGCAGCGCGACGTAATACGCGAACAGCTGCAGCGGCACGACGCCCAGCAGCGGCAGGAACATCAGCTCCGTATCCGGGATGGTCAGGATGCCGTCGACGCGGCTCTCCATCTCGGCGCGGTGCGACTCGGTGGCCAGGGCGAGGACGCTCGCGCCTCTGGCCTTGACCTCGATGACGTTGCTCATGGCCTTGTCAAACAGCGGCGTATAGCTGCCCAGCGCCACGACGAGCGTGCCTGGCTCGATGAGCGAGATCGTCCCGTGCTTGAGCTCGCCCGAGGCGTAGGCCTCGGAGTGGATGTAGGAGATCTCCTTGAGCTTCAAGGAGCCCTCCATGCCGAGCGCGTAATCCAGATTCCGGCCGATGAAGAAGACGGAATCGTGGTTGAAGTACTGCGAGGCGTAATACTGGATCTGCTCGCGGTTCGACAGGATCTGCTCGACCTGCGCGGGCAGCGCGGCGATGGCGCTCGTCAGGCGGCGCATATCCTCCGCCGTGATGGTCTTCCGCTGGCCGGCCAGATAGATAGCCAGCAGGTTGAGGACCGCCATCTGGGTGGAATACGCCTTCGTGGTGGCGACGGCGATCTCGGGTCCGGCCCAGGTGTAGAGCACATCGTCCGACTCACGGGCGATGGAGCTGCCGACGACATTTACAATTGAGAGGATGCGCGCACCGAGGCTCTTTGCCTCGCGCAGGGCGGCCATGGTGTCGAGCGTCTCGCCGGACTGGCTGATGACGACGACGAGCGTGCGGCTGTCGATGATCGGGTCGCAGTAGCGGAACTCGGAGGCCAGCACGACCTCGACCGGGATGCGCGCGAGCTTTTCCAGATTGTATTTGCCGACCATGCCCACGTGGTACGACGAGCCGCAGGCGATGATCTTGATGCTGTCATACCGGCTGATGTCCAGCTGCAGGCCGTCGAAGACGACCTCGCCGTCTTTGATGCGCGGCAGGATGGCGCGGCGCAGGGCCTCGGGCTCCTCCATGATCTCCTTGAGCATGAAGTGCTCGTAGCCGCCCTTTTCCGCGGCGGAGATCTCCCAGTCGATGTGGTGGTGTTCCTTTTCGATGGGCAGCTCCATGGCGTTGAAGATCTGGATACCGTCGCGGCCGAGGATGGCGACCTCGCCGTCCTCCATGTAGACGACATCACGGGTGTATTTGACCAGCGCCGTCACGTCGGAGGCGATGAAATTCTCGCCCTTGCCGAAGCCGAGCAGCAGCGGCGCGTCCTTGCGCGCGGCGTAGATATGTTCCGGATCGTCCGAGCAGAGGATGCCGAGGGCGTACGCGCCCTCGATCCGGTGCAGGACCATGTACAGAGCGTCCGAGACCGTCGAGACCTCGGGAAGGCCCATGCAGTATTCCATGAGCTGCGCGACGACCTCCGAGTCGGTCTGCGAGGTGAACTGCACGCCCTTCTCCTGCAGAAATTCGCGGATCTCGAGATAGTTTTCGATGATGCCGTTATGGACGACGGCGATCTTGCCGTTCTGGGAGACGTGCGGGTGGGAGTTGATATCGTTCGGTTCGCCGTGGGTGGCCCAGCGGGTATGGCCGATGCCGAGCGTGCCGGGCAGCTTTGCGCCGCCGTCGGTCTTGGCGATCAGGTTCTGCAGACGGCCCTTGGCCTTTGCGACCTCCAGAACGCCGTTCTGCTCCACACAGATGCCCGCGGAGTCATAGCCCCGGTACTCCAGACGCGAAAGGCCCTCCAGCAAAATGGGCGCAGCCTCATTTCTGCCTACATATCCTACAATACCACACATATGAAATTGTTCCTCCTGTAATATTTGATCACAGGACAAACTCGCAGTTCATTTGCCTGAATTCCGTTCGACGCCCCTCTGTTTTGCGGTCGCCCGCATATTTCTGACGCCGTGACGCGCACGGAGAGCACGGAAACGCATCCGCCGAACCTTCGATCACGTTTCTCCTCGTTGTCCTGCCGCCTCCGGCAGGCACATGGCGCTTGTGATGGCGAAAAGCCAGTATCCTCCTTTCCTTTCGGAACCTCTGAATCAGAGCTTCCTATTCTGCGATGCTACCATTATATGCGAAAAGTTACAAAAAAGCTACTGTTATTTCTCCGCCTGCCCGTCTTCCGGCTCCCAGAACATCCGGAAGGCTGTCGGCAGGGCGATGCTGCGCGAAAATTCCGCGCCATCCACCCAGGTAAAGTCCCCGCCCGGCTCCGCCACACGGACATAGCAGCAGCGCATGTGCCACTCGACGTGCGTGAAGACGTGTGTCCGCTCGATCACCTTCTGCAGCTGCTCCGGCTGCAGGCCCCACTGCTCCAGAAGCGAAAGCGCCTGCTGGGCCGTGAGCGTCCCTTCGGTATTCGGCAGCTCCCAGAGGCCCGCGAGCAGCCCCGTATCCGGCCGCCGCCGCACGGCGTACCGGCTGCCGCAGGAGAGGAAAAAGACGGTCAGCTGCTCCTGCCGCCGGGGCTTTTTGGCCTCCTTGACGGGAAGCGTATCCCAGCTGCCGTTCATTTTCGCCCGGCAGAAGCCCTGCAGCGGGCAAAGGGCGCACTTCGGCGCGCCGTTCGGCACGCACACGCACGCACCGAGCTCCATGAGCGCCTGCGTCAGCTCACCCCGGCTGCCGGGGTTTTCCTCATAGACCGGGCGGAGCAGCAGCTCATAGCTTTTTTTGACGCTCTGCTTCGTCACGGGCGAAGGGTCCTCCGTCACGCGTGCGAGCACACGCAGCACGTTCCCGTCGACCGCGGGCGTGGGCCGGTCAAAGCAGATCGAGGCGACCGCGCCCGCCGTATAATCCCCCACGCCGGGCAGCGCCCGGATCGCCGCATAGTCCGCGGGGAAGACGCCCCCGTGCTGCGAGACGATCACCTGCGCCGCCTTCTGCAGGTTGCGCACGCGGGAGTAGTAGCCAAGGCCCTCCCAGAGCTTCGTGAGCCGCCGCTCTTCGCACGCGGCGAGCGCGGCGATATCGGGCAGCTCCGCAAGGAAGCGGGCGTAGTAGCCCCTGACGGCCTCCACGCGCGTCTGCTGGAGCATGATCTCCGACAGCCAGATATGATACGGCTCCCGGTCCTGCCGCCAGGGCAGATCCCGGTGGCCGGCCGCGTACCAGCGCAGCAGCAGGGGCGCAAAGATCTCCGGCAGCGAATGGGCCATCGCAGCGGCCTCCTTTCAGGCAAAATCTTTTGGATGTATTGTATGCGCTTTCCCCGCGCTTGTCAAATCGCGGGGAAGACGGTATAATGGTAGGGAATTTTGATCATTGGAGGTACCTGATGTCCCTTGCGGAAAAACGGCTGTTCCTGCTGGATATGGACGGCACGATCTACCTGAGCGAAACGCTCTTTGACGGCACGAAGGATTTCCTGCGGTACGTGCGGGAAAGCGGCGGGAGATACCTGTTTCTGACCAACAACTCCTCCCGCGGCACGGACGCCTACATCGCAAAAATGGCCCGGCTCGGCATCGAGGCCTTCCCCGATGATTTCCTCACCAGCACGGATGCGACGATCCGCTATCTGCAGGGGCGGTATCTGCCGGACACCGTCTATTACGTCTGCGGCACCGAATCGCTCAAAAACCAGCTCCGGCTCGCAGGGCTTCATGTGGCGGAGCAGCTGCGGGATGAGATCAGCGTCGTGCTGCTCGGCTACGACACGGAGCTGACGTTCGAAAAGCTCGAGACCTGCTGCATTTTGCTGAACCGCGGCGCCGATTACGTGGCGACGCACCCGGATCTGGTCTGCCCGACCTGGTACGGCAGCGCGCCCGACTGCGGCAGCGTCGCCGAGATGCTGCACACGGCGACCGGCCGGCGGCCGAAGGTCATCGGCAAGCCGCAGCCGGAGATGGCCCTGCTCGCCATGGAGCGCACGGGCTATTCCCCGCGGCAGACCTGCCTCATCGGCGACCGCGTCTATACCGACATCGCCTGCGGCGTGAACGCCGGGATCGACACGATCTTCGTTCTCTCGGGTGAGGGCGTGATGACCGATATCGAAAAATATCACGTGCAGCCCACCTACTGCATGCAGAATATCCGTGAAGTCCTCAACACTTTACAAAAGGGAGAAGAGAAATGAAGCTCAACAACAAGCGCACCATCCTCGTCGGCCTCGCGTTTTTGTCCATCTGCGCGTTCTGGCAGATGTATGACAGCGTCGTGCCGCTGATCCTCACCAAGACCTTCCACATGAACGAGACCTTCTCCGGCGCGATCATGGCGGCGGACAACATCCTCGCGCTGTTCCTGCTGCCGTTCTTCGGCTCGCTGTCTGACCGGAGCCATTCGAAGATCGGCAAGCGCATGCCGTTCATCCTCTTCGGCACGGGCTGCGCCGTCATCCTCATGAACATCCTCCCTCTGCTCGACAACAGCTACGCCGCCCAGCCCTCCGGGCTGAAGACGGCCTCGTTCGTCATCGTGCTGGGCCTGCTGCTCGTCACCATGGGCACCTATCGCTCCCCGGCGGTCGCCCTCATGCCCGATGTCACGCCCAAGCCCCTGCGCTCGCGCGCGAACGCCATCATCAACCTGATGGGCGCGGTCGGCGGCATCCTCTACCTCGGCGTGGCCGCTGTCCTCTATCCCAATTCGAAGACGGCCGGGCTGGACCACGTCAACTACCAGCCGCTGTTCATCGTCGTCTCGGCCATCATGTTCATCGCCATTGCCGTCCTCTTCCTCACGGTCAAAGAGCCGAAGCTCACGGCAGAAAATCAGGCACTCGAGAAGCAGCACCCCGAATGGAACCTCGCCCAGGACGACGGCAGCGGCCATGAGACGCTTCCGAAGCCGGTCAAAAAGAGCCTCGGCTTCCTGCTGGCCTCCATCGCGCTGTGGTTCATCGGCTACAACGGCGTGACGACGTGGTTCTCGACCTATGTCGACGTGGTCATGGGCCAGGGTCTCGGCGGCGCGTCGACCTGCCTGCTGATCGCCACGGCGGGCGCCATCGTCTCCTACATCCCCATCGGCCAGATCGCCTCGAAGATCGGGCGGCGGCGCACCATCCAGGGCGGCATCGTGCTGCTGACGATCTGCTTCGCGCTGGGCTACGTGCTGACGACGGCCTTCTCGTCCATCAACGCCATCATGTTCATCGTCTTCGCGCTCGTCGGCCTCGCGTGGGCGGCCATCAACGTCAACTCTCTGCCCATGGTCGTCGAGATGTGCAAGGGCTCGGACATCGGCAAGTTCACCGGCTACTACTATACGGCATCCATGGCCGCGCAGGTCGTCACGCCGGTCGTGGCCGGCACGCTGATGCGGAAGATCGACTACCGCGTGCTGTTCCCCTACGCCGCGCTGTTCGTCGCCCTGAGCTTCGTCACCATGCTCTTCGTCCGCCACGGCGACGTCAAAGCCGAAGCCAAAAAGGGGCTGGACGCATTCGAGGATATGGACGACTGATCCCCACACAGGGACCGCCACCCCGAATTTGCCGTGGATCGCTGTCGAATGATCGCGCCACTACAAGGTCCCCGCAAGAAGGTAGCGCCCATCAAAAGTTCAGTCGCACCTTCTATTGATGGCAGATATTCTACGGAAACTAGTTGCAAATTCGATACCCCCGTATCAGGCGGCGCGTACCAGGACGCCCGTAAGGTGAGTCCCGTGTGGAACGCCAGACCAAAACATTGATACCTGCCTGAATTCAGAGGCAGTATGCACCAAACGCGTCCCC
>OMDC01000237.1_pt1 | contig 27972 bp, 20 predicted proteins | sample 1674201 | NCBI WGS metagenome assembly OMDC01 (sample SAMEA103958152, study PRJEB25191) | human gut metagenome | biome: human-associated habitat [ENVO:00009003]; feature: intestine environment [ENVO:2100002]; material: feces | place: Germany | collected 2013/2015 | reverse complement strand
CGCCACTGCGGCCCCGGTGTGCATCATTGCGCCGGTGTCCAGCTGGGCCGCCGCCGTTACCTCCAGCGTGCCCGAAGGCTCCGGCATCAACGGCTTTACCATGTTCCTGCGTACCATTCCTTATAACTATTACGCCGTCATGACCGTGGTGATGAGTCTGTTCCTCATCTTTACCGGGGCGGAGTTCGGCCCCATGAAGCTGAACGAGGACAACGCCCAAAACGGCGACCTGTTTACCACCGCCGACCGTCCCTACGGCGACGATGTGGACGATGGTAATGATACCAACGGCCATGTCATCGACCTGATCGCGCCGGTGCTGGTGCTGATCGCAGCCTGCATCTTCGGCATGGTGTACACCGGCGGCTTCTTTGAGGGCGTGGACTTCATCACCGCCTTTGCGGACTGCAACGCCTCGGCGGGTCTGGTGCTGGGCAGCAGCATCGCTTTGCTGTTCACCTTTGTATTTTACCGGGTGCGCAGCGTGATGACCTTTCAGGACTTTGCCGCCTGCATTCCCGAGGGCTTCAAGGCCATGGTCAGCCCCATGCTGATTTTGTCCCTTGCATGGACGCTGTCCGGCATGACCGGCCTGCTGGGCGCAAAGTATTATGTGGCAAACCTGCTGGGCAGCTCTGCGGCGGCTTTGCAGTATCTGCTGCCGTTCATCATCTTCCTTGTGGCAGTGTTCCTTGCCTTTGCCACCGGCACTTCCTGGGGCACCTTCTCCATCCTGATCCCCATCGTCTGCCACGCTTTCCCGCAGGGCGAGATGCTGGTGGTCTCCATTGCGGCCTGCCTGTCCGGCGCTGTGTGCGGCGACCACTGCTCTCCCATTTCCGACACCACCATCATGGCCTCTGCCGGTGCGCATTGCAGCCATGTGAACCATGTTTCCACCCAGCTGCCCTACGCCATTACCGCCGCTTCCTGTTCCGCCGCGTGCTATGTGATCACCGGCCTGACCCAGATGTTCCTGGGCAGCAGCGCCAGCCTGTGGACCTCGCTGATCCTGCTGGGCGTTGCCATTGTGCTGGAGCTGGTGGTGCTGAACATTCTGCGCGTAAAGCTGGGCAAAAAGACCAAAGCGTGATATACTAAAGGAAATTGAGTGTTCGAAGGGAGACCGTACCATGCTGGAAAAAGCATTCAACGATGTCTATACCAAGTTCAAGCTCCATTTCTACCAGAACGTGTTCCAGCGCTTTGCCACCCGTGAGGCGACCCTGACCACGGTGGAATCCTTTTGCATGGAGGGCATTATGGCCATGGGGGAGCCCACCATTGCGGAGTTTTCCCGGATGATGCAGATCTCCACCCCCAACGCGGCGTATAAGATCGGCTCGCTGGTGCGCAAGGGCTATGTGGAAAAGATCCAGTCCACCACCGACCGCCGGGAGTATCACCTGCGGCCCACCCAGAAGTATATCGACTACTACAACATCAGCTACTCCTACCTGAGCACGGTGGTCCAGCGGGTGAACAAGCGCTTCCCCAAAGAGGACGTGAAGAAGCTGGAACAGATGCTGACCATCATCAGCAACGAGCTGATGCCCGAGCTGAACCTGGAAAACAACCCGGAGGCTCCGGAGGAAAAGAAAACCGCGCGCTGAGCCGCACCCTTCCGGAAACCCCGGAAGCCCGTGCGCTGACCCCGCGCAGCCAGACAGGACTGCCCCACAGAGATGTGGAGCAGCCCTGTTTTTTTCTGCCGGAACGGGCCGTGCGGCCAACAAAAAAGCCCCGGAGGGCTTGCGGGACCCTCCGGGGCGAGGCAGCGGCGTGCGGGCCCGCTGCCTCAGGGGATAGCGATTGGCAGGAGATTCTGGGGGAGCAACTTTTTGGGGGAATTGTTAAGGAATGTGATGCATGGCCCAAAGGGTCAGCGGGGCGTTTGCCCGGGGCCTTTGGGGGTTGGGGTTCAGTGCTGGGACTTGTAGAACATGGCCTTGCGCTTGCGCTCCATCCAATATCCCGCTGCAGACAGCACCATGCCTGCGCCCAGCATCAGGTCTGCCAGCCAGCCGCTGGTGCCGGTCTGGATCAGCTTGGCATCCTGCACCGCCGGGAGCACCGGGGTCTCAGGAGCGGGAGCCGGAGTGGGGGCGGGGTCAGGTCTTGCATCCTGCACCACGGGCAGCACCGGAGCCTCGGGAGCGGGAGCCGGGGCGGGGGCGGGCTTTGCGTCCTCCACCGGCGGCAGCTCGGGGGTATCGGGGCCCGGGTTTACGGGCGGCACCACGGTCTGGGTGTAGCCCTTGATCCACACATCCCGGCTCTCCTGAGAGGTAAAGGTGTAGTGCACTTCCGCATCCTGCTTGGTGGTCACTACCATCTTGTCTGCCTCAAACTTCACGGGGGTGCCGTCCTTGTTCTTCTCGGAGTGGTACACGTACTTGATAAAGCCGCCTTCCTTTGTGCCTGTGCCATCACCCTTAAAGATGTTCCGGATCAGGTTGGTAAAGCTCTTGTAGGAGCCGGTGCCGGTGCCTTCGACCTTATTCGCATCGGTAATGAGGGTGTCGGTCATCTCCTGATCATACAGGTACTTTACCGTCTCCTGACTGCCGCCCAAATCCGTTCTCTTTTCCTCTGTTTGCTGAGTAGTCACGGTGGTCATCTGGGTGAGCTTCATGCTGCGGTGGGTGTAGTCTGTCGACGTGCGGATGCTAAGGGGAGCAAAGATGTTTTTGACCTTGGATTCGGTCTCGCCCACCACCTTGCCTTCCTTCGTCTGAACCAGCCTGGAGATCATCAGGTCGTAGCCGCCGACGTACTCCCAAGTACCGTCCTGCCGTTTGTAGGTCCGGTTGATGCAGGTGTTGGCATCCCGGGTCATATAACCATAGGCAGTCATGTCGGCGCTCTGGGTGTAGACCTGATAGCCCTTGGGGGAGTTGGGATTGGAGCCGGAGGAGCCAAGCTTTACAACATAGGTGCTGAGGATCTTCTGCTTCTCTTTTTCGGTGAGGGTATCGTAGGTTTTGTCGCTTTCAACAGCTTTCAGGTAGGCGTTGACAGCGTCCTTTTCGGCGTCCTTACCTTCGAACCGTTTAACTTCACCATTCTCGTCCTTGACCGCATCGTAAGCCACGGTGCCGGTGACCTTGTAGAAGGCGCTGGCGTTGGGATGGTTGTTGTCGCCGCGGTCGTACTCGTAGTGACCGGACTTATCATAGCTGACCTTGCCGTCCAGACCGGCATCGTGGTTCCGGTCCTTCTTATCCAGCTTGCTCTGGTCTGCCAGCAGATGTTCGGCGCTGTCGTTCCACTCCAGCTTGGGGTTCACCAGCACGCAGTCCGTGGTCTGGGACTTGCCGTCCTCGCCGGGCAGCAGGTCCAGCTTGGCGCCGGAAGCAAGGTCCAGATGACCGATGTAGTCGCCCTTTGCAGTGCCAAGGAAGCCACCATAGGGAGCATACGTGTGATAGAAATCTCCCTTGCCGGAGTAGTAGTTTTTCAGAGTCTCCTCGTATTCGTTGCCTTCGTTGACCTTGACATAGGTTTTCTGTGCCAGCTTCTTCTGGTCGTTCAGAGCCTTGATGAGCTGCTCGGTGGTCATGTCCGCATGGGTGACAGAGGTCTTGAGGTAGGTGATGACCTTATCCTTGGTTTCCTTATTATCCTTGACCTGAATGTCACCGACCCAAATCTCTTCGCCAGGCTTGCGGTTATTGTACTTCGTGAGGATGTCAGCCCAGAAGTTCTCATATGCCTGGTTCAGAGCAGCCTGATCATTGGTGTCCACAGTGGTCTGCATGGACTCGTCCACCGACTTGTTGATGGTCAGGGTGTTCTTCTTCAGGTTGCTGTAGTCGATGGTAACGGTAGTCTTGCCATCGGTATAGGTGGCGGTCTTGCCGTCCTTCAGGGTGATCTTGCTTGCGTCAATATGGAACTCCTTGGCGAGCATAGCCTTGATGGTGTCGTCGTCCTTGAGTTCCTCTTCATTTACGGTGACGGTGTAGGTGGTGGTCTTGTTGCCGACCTTTTCGGTGCGGGTGTACTTGCCGTCTGCACCCTTGGTGTACTCTACGCCGTCAACGGTAAGGGTGGTCTTGTCCTCGCTGAACTTGTAATTAAAGTTAACGCTGCCCTCAGCAACAAGATGCCTGTTGAGGGGCTCAGTAGTCACGTCCGTGCCCTCGGTCTTTTTGGTGACGGTCCACTCTGCCTTGGTGACATCGCCCTCAAAGCGGACGTTCTTGTAGCCCTCAGCCATCAGGTCTTCCTTGGTCTTGCCGGGGTGCTCCTTGAGCAGGGCGTCCCATGCAAGGGCTTCCTTCTCGGCGTCGGTCAGGGTGCTGTAGGTGATGTAGTAGGTGGTAGTGACCTTGTGACCGTTCTTGTCCGTGGTGACCTCGTCAAAGCCGATAAGGCGACCCTGCTCATCGTACCTGCCCTCAGTGCCTTCCGGCGGAGTGGGAATGACCGTGCCGGCGTCGCCGGTGACCTCGTGGTACTTACCGGTCTCCGTATCGGTCCAGCTGACCTTGCCGTAGGTGACCAGAGCAGAACCGGCGAGGGTGTTGTCCTTCACATCGGTGATCTTATCCGGATCCTTGCCCGGGACGGTGGGGTCAACGGCGTCGGTGACGGTGGTTTCGACCTTTGCACCGTAATACTCAAAGCTGTAGGTCTTGCCGCCTACAGTGGCAGTAAAGACGCCGCCTTCATCCCGGTTAAAGGTGCCTGCATCGATTGCCTTCTTCAGTTCTGCCAGAGTGGCTTCATCGGTGGTCATGCCGCCGGCAGCCTTGTACAGAGCTTCCCGCAGAGCCTTGTCCTTGACCTCGTTCTCGGCGGTTTCCTTGTCGGGAGCCTCGGTGGTGCCCTTCTTGGTCTCGGTGACGCTGACATCAATGGACAGGTTCCGGCGGAGTGCGGTGTTCTGGTCCACAGTCAGCTTTACCCGCTCACCGTTGTCGGCACGGTAGTAGATATCGCCGCCCTCAACGGAGTAGCGGTCGTTGTTCAGCTTGGCAACGATCTCAGCGTTGGTCAGCTGATCGGTGCTGGTGGTGTCGATCTTGATGGTGTACTCCCGGACGGTGCCATCCTCGGCAGTCTCGGTGTAGGTGTACGTGCCGTCCTTTACGCCGCTGGCGTCCTTGCCGCCCTTTTCCTGCAGCATCTCGTCCAGCTTGGTGTAGGGCAGGGACTCGCCGTTGCTAAGCTCGACTTCCGGAAGCACCACATCGGTGGGGATGTCTGCCTGTCCTTCCTGCTTTTCCTTTTTCCGGGTGATGGTCAGCTCGGTGGTGGTCTTAGTGGTAACCTTGCTACCCTGAATGGTGATGTAGGTAGTGCGGGTCTGGGGGTTGCCCTCTGCGTCCAGAATGGTCTCGGTCCGGGTGAGGGTATAGGTGCCGTCGGGGTTCACCGTGGGCTTTTCGGCATCCACCAGCTTGGCGATGTCTTCGGCGGTCATCTCGGCGGTGGTTTCTTCCTCTTTCCTCAGCTTGAGGGTCTGCTGGTTGCCGTCGTCAGAGTTGGTCACATCCTCTACCTTGTAGCCGTTGACCGCGTCAGCGCCCTTCTCAATATCCCAGCTGATGTCCGGGTTCACCTTGCCCAGTTCCTTCTCAAGGTCGATTTTCTCCTTGGGGGTCTCTGTGACAACGGTATCCAGATCGCCCTTGGCCGTGCCGCTGCCGGTGGTGGTGGTGGTCTCCTTGCCGGGGGTCACGGTGGGCTGGGTGATGGCGGTGGAGCCGTCCGGGTTCTTCTCCACAGTGGGCGGGGTGGTGGTGTCCACAATGGGCTCTGCGCCGGGGTTGGGCTTCGTCTCCACGTTGGTCTCGGACTTCTCGGTCTTTTCAGCGGTGCCGATCACCACTTCCTCGGGCTTTTTCTGCTCGGGATCAGTCGTGCCGCCGGTCTCGCCGGAGCCAGTCTCGCCGGAGCCAGTCTCACCGGAGCCAGTTTCGCCAGAGCCAGTCTCACCGGAGCCAGTCTCGCCGGAGCCAGTTTCGCCAGAGCCAGTTTCGCCAGAGCCAGTTTCGCCAGAGCCAGTTTCGCCGGAGCCAGTCTCGCCGGAGCCGGGGTTGGGCTTGGTCTCGCTGTCGGTCTCACCGCCGGTCTCACCACCGGTCTCACCGCTGCCCTCGGGGTTGGTCACGATCACGCCATCCAGCTTCTGGGAGCCGTCAGGGTTGGTCGTGGGGTTGTCTTTATTGTATTTGACTTCCGCATCCTTCAGGGTCTCCTGAGCGTTTTTCGCTTCCTGATTGACCTGAAGTTCTGCGGTGTTTTCCTCTTTCTTGGTTTCGGTTTCCTCCGCCACAGGCTCCGTTTTCGGTTCTCCCGGAGCTGCTTCCGGAGCATCTGCGTTTGCTGCCAGAGGGCTTGCGGCCACACAGGCGGTCAGGGCCACGGACATTGCCGCCATCTTCAGTTTTTTGTTCGTCATGGTAGTTGCTCCTTTCCAGAATCATGCTGTTTGTTTCAAGGGGGTCACAGGGCATCGATCATAGCAGAGAGATAGTCGGAGGAGACAGAGCTGTAAAAGAACCCGTCGATCAGACCGTCCTTTTTCGCCCGCCGCACCTGGTCCGCCAGTTGAGGCTCGCACACCTCATCTACCACCAGCGCCACCCGGCAGCCGGGCAACCCCTGCCGCAGCCTCCGGCACAGGTCCAGCCGCTGTTCCAGCCGCCACGGCGGGTAGGCCGTGACCTCTGCAACAAGAACATCGGCATGGGTATCCACACACAGATCCTCCGCAGCGGTTCCTTCGGTCTGGTAGACCCGGAACCCTGAGTCAAAGTGCTGCAGGGAACCCGATATCGCATCGCCAAAGAGCCTGTTGCGCATATCGACTACGACACATTTCATGTCCACGGCCTCCTTTCCGGGCAGTGTCTCGCCACATGGATGCAGAACGTTTTACTGTATCAAGGATACCACAACGCCCCACGGCTCCGCATGGGCCATAAGGGACAAAACTGTGAAAATTTTTCGGTGTTCTGCCCAAAGTTTTTCCAGTATTTCCGGCGTGTTCCACAATTTGGCACTTTTGGGAGCAAAATACGCATAAAAAAAGCCCCCCTTTGCAGGGGGGAGAGGTTTCTCACTCACTCCTCCAGATGGGGGAGGATGAAGTTTTTCTTGGTGACGGCAATGGCCAGGCGGGTGCGGTTGGAGTAGCCGGTCTTTTCCAGCAGGGAAGAGACAAAGCGCTTTACGGTGCGGGAGGAGATGCCCAGCTCTGCGGCGATCTCCTCATATTCCAGCCCCTCACACACCAGCCGCAGCACCTCGATCTCCCGGGGGGGTGAGCTGGGTGCTGCTGACCTGCCCCAGGCGGGTCTCCGGGGTGCGATCCGGGTAGAGGCTTTCCCCCGCCATGGTGCGGTCCATCACCTCCAGCAGGCTCTCCGGGGACACATCCTTGTACCAGAAGCTCTCGGCCCCGGCGGCCTTTGCCCGTTTCAGGTAGCTTTCCTCCACCATGGAGGTGATGATGATGACTTTGGTCTCCGGGTACCGGGCCTTGATCTCTGCCGTCACATCAATGCCGTCCCGGCTGCCCTTGGTGCACACATCCATCAGCACCAGATCCACGGCGTGCCGGGCGCACTGGGCCAGCGCCATTTCCGCTGTGCTCAGGGAGGCCACCCGGCGGTAGCGGCCGCTGTCCTCCACAAGGTGCTCCATGTTCTCCCGGGGCATCCGCTGGTCTTCCACGATCAAAACGCTGGTCATATCGTTTCCTCCTTTGGCAGGTTCACACACAGCCGGTAGCGGGGCCGGGCCTGCACCTCCATGGTGCCGCCCGCCTGCATCACCCGGCGCTGGATGGCGGTAAGCCCTCCGCCCGGCGTAATGGCGGGGTCTGCGGGGGGCGGGCCGTCGTTTTCAAACTGCCAGCGCTGGCCCCCGCCCTGCGGGGTGATGGTGATCTCCAGCCGGTTGGCCCCGGCGTAGCGCACCGCGTTGGTAATGCACTCCCGGGCAATGGTCAGCAGCAGCTGCTGGCGCTGCCGGGGCATGGGCCCCTGCAGGGCCACCGTAACCCCCAGCTGGGCCGCGTCCTCCACAAACACGTCCCACTCGTTTTCCTCCGGCGGGGTCTCACTGTCCTTCCGGTACAGCTGCACCGCCTTGTTCATCTGTTCAAGGGAGGCTTCCAGCTCCGCCGGGTCCTTCCGCTGCAGCAGGCACTGCCGCACCGCCGTAAGGCCGTAGCCCATTTCATCGTGGAGCCGGGTCTTGAACTCCAGGATCTCTTTTTCCCGGGTCATCTCCTGCACGTCCTCCGACAGCCGGCGCAGCTCCCGATTCATCCGCAGCAGCTCCTGATTCTGCCGCAGCAGCTCCTGCCGCTGGCGCTGCAGGTCTGTCACCTCCGAAAAGATGCACTCCACATGGGGGCGGACCCCCTCCCCGAACACGGTCTGCTCCGAGTAGAGCCAGCAGGTGCCGTCCGGCAGCACAAAAGACGGATTTTTGCCGTCCACCCTTCGGCCATGGGTGGGGGCCCACACCTGCTGGTGCAGCTCTTCCAGCGATTGCAGATCCCGGCCGGAGAGGGCACGGTAGACCCGGAACATCTGCCGGTTGCACAGCCGGATGATGCCGTCCGGGGTAAAGTAGCACACCGCCGCGGGCAGGTCGTCAAAGCCCTCCTTGATGGAGCTGCGGGTGATGTGGTCCGGGTGCAGCCACTGCTTCAGTTTGTTCCACATTCCGGGGCACCTCCTTCAAAGTGATCGTTCAGCACCCAGCTGCCCGGGGCCTCCTGCACAGCGGCGGGGCAGGAGGCTTTCAGGTCTGCCCCGGTCTCCACCGAAAGATAAAGGTTCAGCCGCTGATCCTTCCAGATGGCCCGCACGAACAGGGCATCCAGCTGCCCCAGCGCCCCCTCCACCACCGACTCGAACCGGCTGTAACAGGCCGCTGCCGCCTCTGCCGGAAGCCGGACCCCGTGGGTCACCTCCATGGCGCACTCCACCCCGGCCAGCTCCAGGCTGCTGATGGATTCCTCCAGCGCGTACCGCAGCTCCGCCGAGGGCACATACCGGTGCTGCTGGGCCAGAAACATCAGGTTGGCACCCCGTTTCAGGTAAGCGCCCAGCACTGCCACCTGCCCCAGCAACTGCCGCTTTTCTTCCTCCGGGGCCGCGCGGTACCGGGTCAGAAGCTGATCCATCCGGATGATCTGGGGGGCCAGCTGACGCTGCAGCAGATCGTACAGGCGGTTTTTCTCCCGCAGGGCGTTGATCTTGCGCTCCACCTCGTAGTTCTGCTGTTCCAGATAGTTGCGCTCTGCCAGCTCCGTGCGGTTCTCCTTCAGGCGCTCCATGTTTTCCACCAGCTCGGTGATGTCTGTCTGCCACATCACATAGCCGCCCTGCACCGGTGCGCTGCGCAGCAGGGTGTGCTCGTCCAGCTGCACCGTGCCATGCATGGCGGCCTGCAGCTCCCGGCGGTCCACCATGCGGCCGTTCTCGGAGCAGCAGTACACGTTGCCCTGCCGGTCCACCAGCTGCACCGCCAGAGAGGTGACACGCAGCAGCTCCTCATAGCCGGTGTTGGACTGGATCAGGCCGCAGCGCAGGCCGCCTTCCAGCGAAGCCGCCGTCATCAGGCAGTGAACGATGGTCATATCCCCCAGAAACTGCTTGATCAGGGGGATATGGAGGCCGTAAAGCACCGCGTATACCCCCAGCAGCACCAGCGGAATGGCAGGCAGGGGCAGCCGCCGGAGGATCCGGGGGTTCCGGCTCTTGTGGGCGATGATCCCAAAGGCCAGCAGGATGCAGATCACGATCCACCCCACCACCAGACCAAAAAGCCAGCCGTACTGGTAGTTTTCGTTCCAGGGCTGCTGCAGCCGGAACACCTGCTGGTGCAGGTCGTTGGTCAGCACCAGCTCCAGCAGCACCGCCGAGGGCAGCCACAGCATTCTGGCCCAGGCAGACAGGCGGTAGCGCTCGGATCTGTCCACCGTCAGGACCAGCTGAACGCAGAGCACCGGTATCCCCAGCATGGGGGCATAGTAGAGGTACCCCAGCATCCGATCCATCCCCGGGGGAGTATTCAGCTGGAACCGCAGGGTGCGCACAAGGATCCAGAACAGCATCAACAGATCCACATTCAGCAGCAGCCGCCGCACCTGCGGATGCACCGTGCGGTTGTACAGGGAGATCCCCCACCCCGCGAACAGGCTCAGATACAGCAGGCTCCGGAGGATGCCGCAGGCTTCCTGCAGGCCGGAGGGCATCCCCTCCAGCGGGAGCACCCGGCACAGCCACGCCAGCAGCACCACTGTGCCCACCGCACAGCCTCTCCGAACCTGTTCCCGCTGCCTCTGCCCCATCATGCCAGCCTCCTTCTTTTGTGCCGTTCCCCGGTGGTTTTTCTCCATTATATCACATCCGTGCTGTAATTTGCCAGAGAGCAAAGGGGAATGTACGAACCGGCATTCTTTTTGGGGCCGGGATCCTAAAACCGGGTGGTCTCATAAACAAAAGACAGGCCTGCCCCACAGTGATGCGGAGCAGGCCTGTTTGGTTACAGAAAAGGATTCGGGTCGTTTCCTTGCAGGATCCGTGATTCTATGCTAAAATTTCTTTCAACACAGCCATAGAGCAGAAATGCTACTGTCAGCATTGGCAGCCACAGGTTGGAGACGATGAGCAGGAATGACAAAGTGGCTGGCAGCAGAACAAACAGTGCAGCATAACCGATCAATGCGGCAACAGCCATCAGCGAGCACCCAAGGTTGCCCCGAAACAGCAGAAAGGCATTTTTGAGCAGTGCTGATACAGGGAGCTGCATCAGGGGGATCTGGATGGCAAGGTTCAGCGCAAAGCCCAGCAGGAAGATTATGGATATCACCAGAAACTCGACCTGAAACACGCTTTGGCCGCGGCGTACCGCCAGACTTAACCCTGCCAGATCCACAGCAAATAACGGGCCGAATACCGCCCCGAACAAAGCGGCCGGCAGGGTGTTGTTCTTCAGCGACTTTTTGTATTGGAAAGACCAAAAACCGGCCTCATCCCGCAGACAGCGCAAAATGGTATCCAGCAGGTTCATCCCGAAGACAGAGGCCAGAGCGCCGGTGACAACACAGGAAAGGATCAGCAGTCCCAGAGCATTGGATGGCAGGAACAGCATGATACAGAGTCCGTAGGGCAGAGCCGCCGCCGTGGCGATCAAGCCGGAACCCAGCAACTGCCAAAAGTCCCGCACAACGATCTCCAGGATACGGGCAAGCCCCTTTTTTCGCCGCTGTCCTTCCGGGTACAAAGCGCCGGTGGCGGGGTCTTTTTTGTAGATCTCAAAATGCTTCATGTTCATTCCTCACTAAAGTACTCTGATACCGTGTTGGCATCTGTTTATATAAAACATTATAAGTCATTCGGCTGGCCGGAGCGACATCACTGTATCAGGTTCGGTGTATTTTGAAGCATCTCCTGAATTTTTTCAACCCGCCATGCTGCTGCGGATGATATGATGAAAAGGGGCATGATCCGTCCCCGGTTAGGAGGAATATCAGATGAATTTGCCGTTGGTATTGGAAAAGAATACGACTCCGCAGAATTGGAATGCACGGCGGGAAGCGCTGCTCGCGTTGTTCCGCTCGCAGGAGTACGGCATCCGGCCGGAAGTTCCCTATGAACAGACCGAACGCCTGCGGTCAGAAGAGTATCTGCCAAAATGCAAAGCCATACGGCAGATCTGGGATATCTGTCTGAAAACGAAGCAGGGAAGTCTGGAATTTCCCGTGGTGCTGGTGCGTCCGGAGGGAACGCAGAAGGTCCCGGCAGTCCTGTTCCTTTGCAATCACGAAAAGACAGCCTCTCCCGGGCCGAAAATGGGGCCTGATCAGATGGAAAAACTGCTGGCCAATGCCCCGGAAGCGTGGCGCAAAGAGGCCATGAATTTTTTCCGGAATATGCCAGCCGGAAGCGGCGGGCCGTCGCCCATTGATATCGAACAGGAAACGGAGCAGGAATACTGGCCTGCTGAACAGATCGTACAATCGGGCCGGGCAGCCGTGACCTTCTATGCAAGTGCATTGCAACCCGACGATGCTGCGCAGTATCCCGGCCCACTGGCAAAGCTTTTTGGGCTCAGTGCAGATGCACTGCCTGCCGATGCATGGGGGACCCTGGACATCTGGGCCTTTGGGATGAGCTGTGTGGTAGACCTGCTGGTAAAACACCCGGGCATCGACCCGGCCCGAATTTCGGTAGGCGGTTTCTCGCGCGGCGGCAAGGCGGCGCTTTGGTGTGCGGCACAGGATGAAAGGGTCTGCGGGGTCCTCGTCAATGATTCCGGCTGCTCTGGTGCTGCCGTGTCCCGTGGCAAGCATGGTGAGACGGTGGGTTCCATCACGGCAGCATTTCCCCATTGGTTCTGCAAAAATTATCAGAAGTATGCATGGAAAGAGGAGACCCTTCCCTTCGATCAGCACCAGCTGGTGGCCTGTGTGGCACCACGGCTGTGTTACATAACCAGCGGCTCTGAGGATCGGTGGAGCGACCCTGATGCAGAGTGGAATGGTGCAAAGAGCGCCAGTTGTGCCTGGGAGCTCTTCGGGGATGCTCCTCTGCCCAGCCAGCCGCCTGCCAATGACTCGGGATACCTGACCGGGCGAATTGGATACCACCGCCGCACCGGCGGCCACGATATTACCCGATGGGATTGGGCAATGTTTCTGCGTTTTTTGGATTTTCACAATGGCTGAAGTAATTTTTTGAACATAAAAACTGAATATTTTACTCCCTGAAATCCGGCAGATTTGGTATGCTCTCAGTAGAAGAAGGTTCTGTTCTCAAAAGAGGAGGAAATATTATGAAAAAAAAGATCAACCGGCGCGATTTTCTTAAAGTCATGGGTGTTGTTGGCATGACGGCATCTCTGGCCGCCTGTGGGGACTCCGGTTCCAGCAGCGCGGCTGCCAGTTCTACCGCTAGCGGCGATGACGGCGTGATCACCATCTCTTACTGGACCACGGACCGTCACGATCAGGCGTATCTGACTCCGCTGATCGAAGAATACAACAAGACCAATTCGGACAACATTTATATCGACTACCAGGTCTATGCCGACAACTATTCTCAGATGCTGGATCTCGCCTTCAGCACCGACACTGCACCGGATGTGTTCAAGCTCAGTGGAACGGACCCGCTGGAAGTGCAGGTGGACGAAAAGAAGATGCTGCTGGATCTCTCTCCGTATATGACGGAGGAGTACAAGGCTCGTTTCTGGGATGGCGCTTTTGTGCAAGGCATCAACTCCTGGGGCGACGGGATCTACTCCCTGCCCTTTACCGCATCTGCCTGTCGCCTGTTCTACAACCAGGATCTGCTGGATCGGGTGGGCATTTCTGCTCCTCCCAAGACCCTGAAGGAACTGGTGGATGATGCTACGCTGGTGACCAAGCAGCTGAGCGGCGAAGGGATCTACGGCATTGCAGGCAACTATAAATCGGCAATGAGCGCCGTAATGCGTTCCATCGATCCGGTGGTTCAGGTCAGCGGCGGCACCTGCTATGGCTTTGACTTCAAGAACGGCAAGTACGATTTCAGCAGCTACAGAGAAGTCCTGCAGCTGTTCCGGGAAATGTACTCCACCGGTGTGGCATTCCCCGGCAGCGAGTCTCTGGACATTGACCCCCTGCGCACCCAGTTTGCAGCAGGCAACATTGCCTTCTATTTCTCCGTGAGCCATGCAGAGCCCGGCGTTTACCAGAGCCAGTTCCCCACGGATATCAACTGGAACTGCTGCCAGATCCCCAGCCTGTCCGGAAATACGGACGGTGTGCAGAACCTGTGGTTTGGCGGCTCCGATAAGGCGATCAATGCCTCCACAAAGCACCCGGATGAAGCATGGAAAGTTATGGAATTCCTCCACAGCGATGAGGTCATGGGGCCCTATTATACCGCCGGTCTCGGCACTGTCATGATCAAGAGCGCCGTGGAAGGTGCAGAACCGCCGGCCTCCATTGAGACCATGCCGGATCTGGCCATTGGGGCAAATGATCAGAACTGGCCGATCCGCCCCGCCATTTCCATCGAGGGCGAGGATTACTCCACCGTGGCGGTTCAGTGCATTTTTGGTCTAAAGGACATTGATCAGGCCATCAGCGAGCTGAACGATCGGTACAACAACGCCTATGATAAGTCGGTTGCCGATGGGGCAAAGCGTATCGTTTATCCCAACTTTACCGCAAAGAATCAGGACACTTCCGTTTGATAACAGATGCCCGCGTGCATCGGAACTTAAACTGAACTCCGCTCCCATTTGATCCATATATGTGAAGCACCAATAGAGGAACCCGGCTTCGGGTCCCTCTATTGGTGCTTCTGAGAAGAAAGAAGCTGTATGAACAATCACACGCATCATCACAATGGTTCGATCGTTCTGAAGGTCACTGCCACCATCACCGTGATCTTTCTGGTTGCCATCACCCTGAATCAGATCATCCTGAACCGCCATATCAACGACACGATCGAGGAGAATATGGAAGAGACCGTTCTGCGGACAGCGGAACAGACAGAGAACTATCTGTCTACCCGCGTTAGTGGGAGCATCGAGCGGCTGCTTTATTTTAAGGCTGAATCGGGGCTGGACAGCATTTTGGCAAATTACTTTGCAAACCCCAATGCGGCAGCCTACAGCGTGGCAATGTCCAATCTCGCTGCACCCCTATCCACAAAAAAGGTGTCCGACAACCTGATCAGCGATCTGTATCTCTACACGGATTATGGTGCATTTACGGACGGCAGCACCCTGTTGACTCCGGGGTTTTCACTGGAAAAAGTTGCGCTGTGGTCCGAGATCCGGGAAGGAAATTCATTTCTGGAGTTCTGCACCGTCCGCAATGACGAGATCTTCCGCTCTCGGAAATGGGTAGTACCGGTGCTCTATCGATTCAGTGTCTCCTCAGCGCAGGTGTATTCTGCCACCCGGAAATGCATTTTAGTGGTAAATCTGGACTGTAAGGAGATTCAGGCACTGATCCGAAAAATCGTTCCCGAAGCGGAATCGGCGATCCTTGTGCTGGATCAGGAAGGCAACCCCGTGACCTGTGTGAATGCCGCAGCGGAAGAGTTGATGAGGGAACCGGAGCTGTTGAGTCGGCTGACCGCCGCAAAAAATACAGTTTTGGATGTTAGATTAGACGGAAAAAGGTATTACGGTGTCGCCCGCAAGGTATCGGTAACACCGTGGACCATCGTGTGTCTGCAGGCATCTACCACAGCACGGGAAGAATCCCGATCCTATCTGCAGCTGCTGCTTGTGGAAGGCGGGACACTGATCATGGTAACAGGGATAGTGTGCCTGCTGATGCTCCATTGGTTCACAGCCCCCTTGCGGGAGTTGATCAATTGTCAGAATGTGAGGCAGGAGTTCTGCTATGAAGGCAACGATGAGATCGCATTGCTGACAAAAAGCTACAACCAGATGCTCCGGAGCAGCAATGAGATGCTGGACAGGGAAAAGCAATACAGCCACCAGCTCGAGGAAAAGAATGATGCCATTGAACTGGAGCAACGGCTGAAACGCCGAGCGGAACTGCAGGCTTTGCAGGCCCAGATCAACCCGCATTTTTTGTATAACACGCTGGACTCCATCCGGTGGAAGGCAGAGGCCGCAGGAGCGGAGGACATCAGCCAGATGGTGCGTGATCTGGCAAATTTTTTCCGCATCGGCCTCAGCCGGGGGCGGGAGATCATTCCGCTGGAGCAAGAGATCTGCCATGTGCGCAGTTATCTGGACATCCAGAAGATGCGGTATGGCGATCGATTGGATTATCAGATCCGGATCCCGGAGGAACTGAAAAAGCTCTACACGGTCAAATTGCTGATACAGCCTCTGGCGGAGAATTCTATTTATCACGGAATCAAGGAATCGGACCGGAAAGGCACCATTCTTATTACAGCAGGCGAAGAACCAGGGGGGTTCTATCTCTGTGTCCGTGATGACGGGCTGGGAATCTCGCAAGAGACACTGACGATCCTGAATGCAGATCTGAAGCGGGGCGTAACGGTCAGCGATGGTGGTTACGGCATCTTCAATGTCAACGAGCGGATCAGGCTCTATTTTGGCCGCGACTATGGTTTGGAGCTCAGGAGTTGTGCAGGAAAATGGACAGAGGCAGTCATTCATCTGCCAAAGTATATTCCGGAAAGGACGGAGTGGGATGTTTCAGATTTTGATCGCAGATGATGAACCGAATATCCGGGAAGGGGTAAGGCAGTTTATTACCAGACGCTGCCCGGAGTGGCAGGTGATAGGGGCAGCTCGCGACGGCAAAGAAGCCTTGGCAATGGCAGAACGATTTCTACCGGACTGCATTATGACCGACATCACCATGCCTCATGTAAACGGATTGGAGTTTCTGGAAAAGATCAAGGAGGAACTTCCGGATGCAAAGCTCCTGATCCTGAGCGGCTACGATGATTTTGAATACGCCGTGCAGGGAATGCGGCTGGGGGTGTCAGATTATCTGTTAAAGCCGCTGGACACAGAACTTCTGATCCAACGGCTGGATGCCTTTGCAGCAGAGTTGACCCAGCGTCAACAACAGTGGCAGGATCGGGTGCAGCAGATGCAGCAACGGCTGCACCAGGAACAGAAGATCCGGGAACTTATGTGGCGAGCCAGTGCAGGGGAGCTTGCTTCAGAAGAAATGAAAGAGTTACAACAGTTCTGCATCGGAAGCGACCGTTATCTGGTCGCACTGTTTCAGGGCGGCCCCGAGATACGGCAGGAACTGCCCGCACTGTTGAACCAGCGCTTTGAAAAAAAGCTGGATGCTTATGTTCTGAACCATTCTGTGGAAGGAATGTCTTTCATTGTGTTCTCCATCCACCAGGAAGTGACCAATGCCGCGGCGGCGCTTTTGCTGACCCGTGAACTGACGGCTGTGGTGGTGGCGATCCGGCGCAAATGGAATCAAACGGTCCACTTTTTTCTGGGCGGGATCAAGGACAATATCTACAAGCTGGAAAAATCCGGTCACGAGGCAAAAGAAGCAGCGGAGTATTCTTTCCATGAAATGGCTCCGCCGGTGCGCACCATCTCTGACGTGCTGCTGACGCGGGTAACAGCCTGCCCTGAGATCGACCCCCATCTGACAGAGCAGGTGGCACAGGCGGTGGCCGGAGGAGATGCGGAGGCCATTGCAGGGGCAGTAGACGGAGTTCTGAGTTGGTTCTACCCCCATGGAGTAGTGGATGCAGCATACATCAAAATGGCAGTTCTGGACATGTGCCTTTCCGTATTGAAGAAGCGCCGGGGACAAAACCCCATCACCTACGTGGAATATAAGGCCTGCCATCAGGAGATCATGGAGGCCGGAACCCTGGAGGAATTGCAGGAATGCTTTAAAAATCTTCTTCTCCTGTGCCGTGCTGCAGAAGAGAAAAAGAATCCTGGACAGGAACTGGTGTCCCGGATCAATGAGATCATGGGAGAACATCTGAGCGATCTGCAGTTTTCGCTGGATGATGTAGCAGCGGAATTGTACATCAGCCCCAATTACCTGCGGCAGTTGTTCAAGCAGGCTTCTGGGCAGACCTTCACCGAACACCTGACCGAAATGCGAATGAAGGAGGCACAACGGCTTTTGGACGACGAAAGCCTGAAGATCTATGAGGTAGCAGAGCGTACCGGCTATGCGGATTCCCGGTATTTCTCCGTCTGTTACAAAAAATACTGGCATATTACCCCCACTGATTATCGCCGCACCCTGCAGGAAAGCGGCTGAGCGGGAATATGCAGAAGCAGATACAAGAATCGGAATTTTTTCAACATAATCGGGTATCCATTTCTCTACGTTTCAAAAAAATCACCGTATACTTATAATCAGAAATGCCTTCAGATAATCGTTAGGAGGAAACACTATGGAAACGAGGAAAAAAAGCCTTGGGAGAAGGATCCGGGAGGAGAAGACATCCTATTTGATGCTTCTGCCCAATCTGATCATGTTTGTTGTTTTCACCATCTACCCCATCCTGTGGACAATACGGTACTGTATGTTTGACTACAAGGGCTACGGCACCCCAAAATTTGTAGGCTTTGCAAATTTTGCCCGCATTGCCCGGGACACTGTGTTCAAGACAGCCATCGTGAACACCTTCGTTTATGTGGGAGGCAAACTGCTGCTGACGCTGCCCATTGCATTTATGCTGGCGTTCCTGCTGAGCAAAAACACCCGGCTCAACGCCACCGGACAATCCATTATCTTTACCCCGACCATTATGTCCAGCGCTGTTATGGCGTTGATCTTCTATCTGCTGTTCAACACTTACAACGGCGAGATCAACCGCTTCCTGACGTGGCTGGGTATTATCGATGAAAATGTCAACTGGCTCGGTGTAAAGTACGCCATGCTGACTTGTATCATCATTGCTGCATGGGGCGGTATCGGCAACTACATGGTTTATTTCATTGCAGGCCTCACCGGTATTTCTACAGAGGTATATGAGAGTGCAAAGTTGGATGGTGCGAATGCAGCCCAGATCCTGTTCCGCATTACCATCCCTCTGCTGGCCCCCGTCATGAAGATGATCCTGATGTTGGCGCTGGTGATCTCCTTTATGGATTATCAGAGTATCATGGTTCTGACTGAAGGCGGACCCATGAATCAGACCAACGTGATGTTCTTGTATATCTATCAGTTCTTCCCCATCACCGCAGGTTCCTCTGTGGTGCAGGAGTTTGGCTATGGCGCAGCCTGCAGTTTGGTGGCAGCGTTGATCATCGGTGGTGTCACTGGCCTGTATCTGATTCTCGCCAAGCGGCTGGACGCAGTGACCGGTGAATAAGGAGGAACGGAAAATGGCACGGAAAAAATTAAAATGGTCGGATATGCGCCCCTCGGAAAAAAGAGATCATGTGATTTACCTGATCGGCCAGATCCTGAAATGGCTGTTTGTAGGTTCCATGTGTATCTTTACCCTTTATCCGGTGGTCTACACTCTGCTGGGCTCCTTCAAGACCAACGCAGAATTGACATTGGGCGGAAATTTCCTGCCGGAGAACTGGCAGTTCAACAACTATGTTTATGCTTTCCAGAAGTTGGACTTCGGCAAGTATTTCCTGAACAGCGTGGTGCTGGCACTGCTGACAGTGGTGTTTACACTGATCACCTCTTCCATGGCGGCCTATGTGATCAGCCGCCGAGATTTTGTGGGCAAAAAGCTGATCTCTACTGCATATCTGCTCAGTATGTTCATCTCGGTTGGTTCGGTGGCGCTGTATCCTCTGTATACTCTCATGAGCCGGCTGGGACTGACCAAGAATATGGTGGGTCTGGCACTGATGCTTACCGGCGGCCAAGCGGCTAACATTTTTATGATCTCCGGCTTCATCAATGGAGTGCCCAAAGATCTGGACGAGGCTGCCACGATCGATGGCGCTGGCCCCTTCCGCATCTTCTGGCAGATCATCGTTCCGGCCATCAAACCCATTTTGGGAGTGATCGCGCTGTTTGCCTTCCGCCAGGCCTGGAATGAGTTTGTTACGGCACAGGTGTTCACTATGGCCAATCCCGGCCTCAAGACCCTGAGCGTTGCTGTTGCAAATCTGCGCTACTCCGCCAACGCTGCTGCTGAGTGGCATATCATGACAGCGGGCGCTTCCATTGCACTGCTGCCTATCCTTCTGGTTTATCTGGCCGCAAACCGCCAGTTCATTGCCGGATTGACGGCCGGTGCAGTCAAGGGCTGAATCAACACATACACGAAAGGAGTCTGTTTTGTCTATGTATCGACATGAGATCACCGAAATCGCGCCCCATACATGGTGCCTGAGTGAATTTCGTCTGGTGAACGCTTTCCTCATTGAGGGTGAAGAGAAAGCCGCGCTGGTGGATACCGGCTGCGGTATCGGTGACCTCGCTGGGGAAGTGCGTGCACTGACGGATAAGCCTCTGATCATTCTGCTGACGCATACACACTTTGACCATGACGGCGGTGTCTTTGAGTTTCCCGGCGTTCCAGTCTATGTGAATCCGCTGGATGGGGAGCGTGCCGAAGAAGATCACAAGAATATGGAAAAATTCATGGGCACCACAGATTACAACAAGATGCGCAGTTTCTATATTCAGTCTCGTGGGCCTATTCGCTGCCCGGATCTGGATCAGGAAGAACTGCTGAAATTGGTGCCCAATCATCCCACTGAGGGCAGCTATCCTTGGCATCCTGTTAATGACGGAGATGTGATCGATCTGGGCGGTCGAACCATCAAAGCGATTCTCACGCCTGGCCACACCCCCGGCAGTACCTGCTTCCTGGATGCAGAAAATCATATCCTTTTCAGCGGAGATTGTGCGAATATCTCAATCATTCTGGAGCGGCAGCCTGAAAACGATATGCGGCTGGTGGATATCTGCAATCACACGATGACAAAGCTCTGGAATCAGGAAAGTTCTTTTGAACGGCTGGCCGTGGGACATGATGCAGTGACTTTGGATAAGCAGATCGTTCGGGATTACCGGGATCTGTCTGCGGGGCTTCTGGATGGCAGCATTACCGGAAAGTACGAGGAGACCGGGTTCCGCAAGGGCGATGTTGCACGCTTGGGTATGGCAGAATTGTGGTACCAATGTGACGCTTAAATTTACGATTGCACGAACATGATATGGGGCTGTTGCAAAATAGTCCAAACGAAAAATGAGATAGACTCCCCCGAAAGGGTGTCTATCTCATTTTTGTTGTAATCGAGATTTTGCCACCTGTAGCATTTGTCCAGTCCGCAGGCGGCTCCAGCCGTAATCTGAAACAAACGAGGAGGCTCGCTGTCAGTCAAAACCAGTCGGCGTAGCCCATGCGGACCAGATTGTCATGGCTGATCTTCAGGCTTTCATAGGGGTCACGACCATAGGTGTCATCCTGCTCGATCAGGAAGTATCGCTACCGCCATCCAGACCGGCTTGTATGCAGGCGGAGATGGGCAGACTGGACCACCAGCAAAACCCTCGCACTGTTGCGTGAAAAACGAGCGTCTGCGATCCGCCAATACCTGAAATACCGTCTGCACTATCTGAAAGCCGCCATGGGGTGATAAAATGGCCTATCTGAAATTGATGGACCTGCCCGATTGCAATGCGTGGGAAATCGTTAAACGCACCAACGTCTGCCTGATGGAAGATCCCTGTCATTGAATGTCCGCTCAGCTAGCGCTATAATAAAAGAAAACGGTAAGGAAGTGCACCTATGCTCTACCCCGGTCTGTACGAACAGGTCATCAATAACGCACTGAACCGCGAGCTTGCAGAGATCCCGGAAGCCCGCAAGTCTACTGCGCCCATCGACACGGCGGAGGCTGCCAAAGTGCTGGCGCAGTATTTGGCCGATGTGGTGCAGAAGGGTCTTGAGAACGTACAGGATAACGGCGGCGGCATCGAGGCGCAGATCCAGCTGGCAAACCAGATCATAAATACCATCCAGACTACTACAGAGGAAGCTGACTTTGCCGCGCTTGGTGTTGACCAGCGGGCAGAGCAGCTTCTTGCGCTTTTGCAGCAGAACGACCCGCGCCTTGCTACAGGGAAAAGCGCAAAAGACCTTGACCGCCCGGAGACCTCCATTGCGCAAAGTTCCCTGTTTACCGGCGCTATCCATGAGCCGCAGATGTACACGGAGCTGAAAAAGGAGATCGTTTCCGCCGACCGCATTGATATGCTGGTCTCCTTTATCAAGTGGAGCGGCTTGCGCCTCATCATGGACGAGCTGCAGCAGTTTGCGCAAAGCGGCGGTGAGCTGCGCATCATCACCACCTCTTATATGGGCGCTACGGACGTAAAAGCCATTGAGGAGCTGCGCGCACTGTCCAATACGAAGATCAAGGTCAGCTACGACACCAAGCGTACCCGGCTCCACGCAAAGACCTATGTGTTTTACCGGGACACCGGTTTTACTACGGCGTATGTAGGCTCCTCCAACCTGTCCAATGCGGCAATTTCCAGCGGTCTGGAATGGAACGTCAAGGTGACCCGAAAGGACCTGCCGGAGACCATTGAAAAGATCGCAGCCACCTTTGAAAGCTACTGGAACTCCAGCGAGTTTGAATATTATGATGAAGGGCAACGGGAACGGCTGACCCGCGCCCTGAAGGCTGAAAAATACAGCGAGACCGACCACAGCGGAATCTACACCCTGGATATTCTGCCCTATTCCTACCAGCAGGAAATTCTGGACCGACTGGATGCCGAGCGCACCGTTCGGGGGTATAACCGCAACTTGGTGGTCGCCGCCACCGGCACCGGCAAAACTGTGATTTCTGCACTGGATTACAAGCGCTTCTGCAAACAGCATCCGGGGCAACCCTGCCGTCTGCTGTTTGTGGCACACCGGGAGGAGATTCTGAAGCAGAGTCTGTACACCTTCCGGGCGGTGCTGAAGGATGCCAATTTCGGCGAGCTGTATGTGGGCAGCCACAAAGCCGACAGCATCGACCATCTGTTTGTTTCCATCCAGACCTTCAATTCTCAAAAGCTTGCCGCTAAAACGGCAGCGGATTTTTACGATTACATCGTTGTAGACGAGTTCCATCATGCAGCTGCACCCACTTATCAGAAGCTGCTGGAATATTATCAGCCGAAGATCCTTCTGGGGCTGACTGCTACCCCGGAACGTATGGACGGCAAAAGCGTTCTGGACTATTTCGGCGGACGCATTGCCGCCGAGATCCGTCTGCCGGAAGCGATTGACCGGAAACTGCTCTGTCCCTTCCAATATTTCGGCGTCACCGACACCGCAGATCTGAGCGGCCTGAAATGGCGTACCGGCGGCTACGATAAAAACGAGTTGTCCAATCTGTACACCCTCAGCGGCATGGTGGCGGAGCGCCGCGCTGACCTTGTGGTGAACTCCATCCTGAAATATGTCACCGATATCGACGAGGTAAAGGGTCTGGGCTTCTGCGTTTCCATCGCTCATGCCCAATTTATGGCGCGCTACTTTAATACCCACGGCATTCCATCTATGGCACTGACCGGCGACTCTCCTGACGAGGAGCGCAACGCCGCCAAGCAGCGGCTGGTTTCCGGGGAGCTCCGATTCCTCTTTGTGGTGGACATTTACAACGAGGGTGTGGATATCCCCGAGGTGAACACTGTGCTGTTCCTGCGCCCTACCGAGTCGCTGACCGTGTTTTTGCAGCAACTGGGGCGTGGTCTGCGTCTGGCAGAAAACAAGGATTGCTTGACCGTTTTGGATTTCATCGGGCAGGCCAACAAAAAGTATAATTTTGAGGAGAAATTCGCAGCACTGCTCTCCAACACCACCCGCAGCGTCAGCCGGGAGCTTAAAGAGGGCTTTGTCTCTGCACCCAAAGGCTGCTATATTCAGCTGGAAAAAATTGCCGCAAAGTATGTGCTGGATAATATCAGCGCCTCCTATGACCGCACCTCCGGGCTTGTGGCGCGGGCGGCTGCCTTCACAGAGGATACTGGTCTGCCCCTGACACTTGGGAACTTCCTCGACTACTACCATCTCGACCCCCGGGCCATCTATAGTAAAAAGGTCTGCTTCAGTAGGCTGTGCGTCCGCGCAGGAGCGGCATCCGATTTTGCAGAGCCTTTGGAAGAGACCATGACCAAAGCCCTTGCACGCTTTGCAGTCGTGGATTCCCGCAGGTGGATCCGTTTTTTGCTGGGGCTTCTGCCGAAATTGGATAACACCGACTTTGCAGCCCTGCCACCGGTAGAGCAGCGGATGCTGCAGATGTTCTATGTGACCCTTTGTGGTAAGACCGCAGAAAGCTGGGAGGATAAAGAAGTTCTCGATAACCTGTATGCTCTCTCGGACAGTCCCGTTTTGCTGGGGGAACTGCAGGCACTTTTGCAGTATCAATATGACCGCATTGATTTTATTGACGAACCGGTGGATGTGGGCTTTGACTGCCCGCTGGACCTGCACTGCACCTATACCCGCGACCAACTGCTGGTGGCGCTGGATTTTTTGAAGCCTGCTACCGTCCGCGAGGGCGTGAAATGGCTGCCGGAAAAGCAGCTGGACGTATTCTTTGTGACCCTGAACAAGGCAGACAAGGATTATTCCATCAACGAAAGCCTGTTCCACTGGCAGAGCCAGAGCACCACCGCCGAAAACTCTGCCACCGGGCAGCGCTACATCCATCACCGGGAAAAAGGAAACCGTGTGCTGTTATTCGTGCGTGAGTTCAAGGCAGATGCCCGTTTTGGCGGTGCAGGAGCGTATACCTATCTGGGCACTGTGAACTATGTGAAGCATGAGGGCTCCCGCCCCATGAATATCACATGGAAGCTGGACCGCCCGATTCCTGCAAAGTTCCTCAAAAAGACCAACAAGCTGGTGGTCGGTTAAAAGGAGAATATCATGAAGGTTGTCCGCGTTGTCGCAGCTGTGATCTGCGACGATATTCAGACGAAACATAAAATTTATGCCACCGCCCGCGGCTACGGCGAATACAAGGGCGGATGGGAGTTCCCGGGCGGCAAAATCGAGCCGGGTGAAACCCCGCAGCAGGCACTGAAACGAGAGATCCGGGAAGAACTGGATACCGAGATCGCGGTAGGCGACCTTATCGACACCATTGAATACGATTATCCCACCTTCCATCTTTCCATGGACTGTTTCTGGTGCGAAGTAGTTTCCGGCGAACTGGTGCTGAAAGAAGCCGAGGCTGCACGCTGGCTGACTAAAGAGGAGCTTGATTCTGTTCCGTGGCTTCCGGCGGACCAACTTCTTTTAGCGCAAATTCGTCCTGCATTATAATTTTTTATGATAAATCCCTCTCTTTAACTTTCTCAAATTTCAAATTTTCACCCAGATATAATAATCATGATCCAAAGCCTCTGAGTCGAAAGACTCAGGGGCTTTTTCATGTCTGGAGGTGAGCATTTTGTTATTCCGCACCATCACTATCATTATTACCATCGTATTTTAAAGCGCAGCTGCGCAGAAAGGAGAAAGCATTATGAACTTTTGGTCCGAAATCGTCAAAGAAGTTGGCACCGTCTTGGTGGAAGTCCTCGTCCGCATCGCTGAAGAAATGGAAAACAACAATTGATCACAGTACACTGAAAAGGAGATTTTACTATGCCCGCAAATGTTGAAACCATGTTCTCTGTCCGTGAAACCCCTTGGCACGGTCTTGGCCGCATCGTGATGGATGCCCCTGCAAGCCGTGAAGCCTTGGAGCTGGCTGGTCTGGATTGGCAGGTGGAAAGCCGCAACATCTATTCCGGCACGGGTGCTATGATCCCCGGCTATCGCGCAAATGTCCGCAGCACCGATGATGCTGTTCTGGGTGTGGTATCCGACCGCTACCGCATTGTGCAGAACGAAGAAGCGTTCCAGTTCACGGATGACCTGCTGGGTGAGGGTGTTACTTACGAAACTGCCGGTTCTTTGCAGGGAGGCAAGAAAGTATGGATGCTGGCGAAGCTGCCGGAGAAATACATCATCGCCGGAGACGAAGTGACCCCCTATCTTGTGTTCTTCAACAGTCACGATGGCAGTTCTGGTGTGAAAGTGGCCATGACTCCGATCCGTGTAGTCTGCCAGAACACACTGAACCTCGCGCTGAATACCGCAAAGCGCAGCTGGACTGCACGCCACACCGAAAATGTTCTGCTCCGCGTGCAGGATGCCCGTGAGACCCTGCAGCTGGCCAGCAACTATATGGTTGAACTCGGCAACCGTGGCGAAGAGCTGGCTCGTATCGATTTATCCGATCACAAGGTGCAGGAGTTCATCAATGAGTTTTTCCCGATTTCTGAGGACCTGTCCGATTGCCAGCGGAAGAATAATCTGCGCCTGCAGGAAGATCTGAAGACTCGCTACTACAACGCACCGGATCTGGAATGGGTCGGCAAGAACGGTTGGCGCTTTATCAACGCAGTCTCTGATTTTGCTACCCACGCAGACCCTCTCCGCAAGACCAAAAACTACAACGAGAACCTGTTCCTGCGCACCGCAGAGGGCAACCCCATGATCGACAAGGCTTACAAGATGGTGCTGGCAGCAGCATAAAGGAGCAAGCCATGAATGATGTAAATAACCGCATTTTCAGGGAATTCACGGAATTTTTTGACAACGTTGAGAAGAGTGCTTCTGAAATCAGCGTTACCACGGCTTATGAGATCACGATGAAAAGTACCATCAGCACCGCCATTATTGTTTTGGAATCCGAGGGCAGACTGGAGGAGCGCTACTGGAACCATCTCAGGGTGCAAAATAATATTCTGGATTTTCTTTATGACCTGTGGGTTGGCTCTTGCCATTCATTGGCCAGTGACTTTTCCACGATCATGAAAGACTTGGTGGAATACGACTTCATCATTACCGAATCAATTATGAGAGAAAGGATGCAAAGTGCATGAAAAGATTGATTTCAACTTTGAACCTGTCCAAAGAAGATTGGCTCCGTTATCGTAAATGCGGCATTACCGGCACGGATGCCGGTGCTATTCTGGGTGTGAATCCCTACCGCTCGGCATTTCAGGTGTACCACGATAAAATCAGCGATACCATTGAAAATATCGACAACGAAGCCATGCGGCAGGGCCGTGATTTGGAGGATTATGTAGTACAACGCTTCACCGAGGCCACCGGTCTGAAGGTACGCCGAGCAAATGCCATTTACCAGAGTGAGGAACATCCGCTGCTTCTGGCAGATTTTGACCGCCTGATCGTTGGGCAGAAAGCCGGGTTGGAGTGCAAAACGGTCTCGCCGTTTTCTGCGGACAAATGGGCTGATGGAAAAATCCCTGCACATTACATGGCTCAGGTCAATCACTATCTGGCTGTCAGCGGTTTTGACTGCTGGTACATTGCTGCTCTGATTTTTGGGAAGGAACTGGTGATTCACAAGATCACAACCGACAAAGAAGTTCTGAACAACCTCATTGCCAAGGAAGAGCACTTCTGGAAATACAACGTGATGCCCGAAATCCCGCCTGTACCTACCGGAAGCGAGGGGGATACACAGCAGATCAATCAGCTGTACTCTGCAGATGATAGAAACAAAACTGCCGATCTGAATCCCATCCGCGACCTGTTGGATAAGCGGCAGGAGCTTTCTGATCAGATCGAACAGCTGGAGCAGGAAAAGACTGCCATCGAGCAACAGGTCAAGCTGCAAATGCAGGATGCCGCCTATGGCACAGCACCGGGCTATAAGGTGTCGTGGGTATCCTCCGAAAGCAAGCGTGTGGATTCTCAGCGTTTGAAGAAAGAACAGCCCGATATTTTCAATCGGTACAGCAAGAATGTAAGCAGCCGCAGGTTTACCATTATCCATGCAGCATAATTTTTGTACGCCTATAGGCACATAAAAATTGCGCTGCAGATATTTTTGTTTAATAGAAAAGCACAATACTGTTTACACAACAATAATTGTATGCTAAGATAAGAATATGAGGTGATGCACGATGGTTCTGCGCAAAAGTTATTTGGATAAGATCATTCCTTTTATCGATCAGGATCTGATCAAAGTTCTGGTTGGAATCCGGCGCTGTGGAAAAACAGTCCTTCTCGGTCAGATCAAGGACGTGCTCCTCCAGCGCAACATTCCCGCACAGAACATTATTCAGGCCAATTTTGAGTCCATGCGCTTCCGCAACACCCGTACTGCGGAAACGCTTTACGACTACATCGCAGAAAAAGCGGAAGGCTGCACCGGCAAAATTTATATTCTTCTGGATGAGATTCAGGAGGTGGAGCGCTGGCAGATTGCAATCAATTCTCTTCGTGTCGATTTCGATTGTGATATTTACCTGACCGGCTCCAATTCCAAGCTGATGTCCAGCGAGATCTCCACCTATTTGACGGGACGGTATATCTCTATCCCAGTCTATACCCTGTCCTTTGCTGAATATCTGGATTTCAAAAAACCGGATTCCCGTTCTCCCAAGGAGCTACTAAACGAATACCTGCGGCTGGGCGGTTTCCCCATTGTGGCACTGGGCAACTTTGATGAACGCTCTGCCTATCAGATCGTGGAGGGAATCTATAA
>OMDC01000215.1_pt1 | contig 29870 bp, 30 predicted proteins | sample 1674201 | NCBI WGS metagenome assembly OMDC01 (sample SAMEA103958152, study PRJEB25191) | human gut metagenome | biome: human-associated habitat [ENVO:00009003]; feature: intestine environment [ENVO:2100002]; material: feces | place: Germany | collected 2013/2015 | reverse complement strand
GGGTTTGGGCAAACCTACGGCAGTAATGCCGCAAGGCGGCTCATTCCTACTCTACCCCGTAGACCTCGACGATTATGACTTCGGGGAAGAAAACGGGGATGAAGATGCGGATGAAGATGCGGAATATGATACCGTGGATACCTCCAACGAATAAATCAGCTGAAACACAAGGTAACATAGACGCAAAAAACGCAGTCCCCGCGGGGACTGCGTTTTACTTATGTTCCGGGCGGTCAATCCGTCTGATCTTCGCTTGTTTCAGTCAGCAGCTCTACGAACTCTGCCGGGGCGTACACGGAGATCTGTGCTTTGCTGTAATCCTTCGTGTTCCGCGTCACGATGCAGTCTACACCAGAGCGCGCAGCCGTCTCAGCCATCACGGCATCCTCAAAATCGGAAATTTCCGCTGAGACCGCCTTGCGGATGTCCAGCGCCGTGGTGTCCAGCAGGCCGAACAACGCGCAGAGCTTTGTCAGAACATCGCGGGTCGCTTTGTCGCTGTAGATCTGCCGGTGCGTCAGGTAGTAAATGTCCGTGATGGCTTTCGCCGTCAGAAAGCCTTCAAACTGCTGGTTGGCGCAGAGCAGGAAAATCGATTGGGCCTCCTTGCAAAACGGCTCGCGGCTTTGCAGCGCGTCCACGATGACGCAGGTATCAATGACAGCTCTCATATTCGGTTCAGCCTTTCTTCCGTCGCTTCCTCCAACGTCACATCAGCCGGAAGAATCCCGAACAGGGACTTGGCGATGTCCACTCTGTCCTGATGGGGATTGGAGAGCTTGGCGATAACTTTGCCGTTTTTCGTGATGAAAATATCCTCCGTCGCTGCAAGCAGAAGATACTTTCCGAGATTGCTTTTCAGCTCCGTCGCAGTAATCGACATAATCCGGTTCCTCCCTTCGTGATTTGGTTCACCTATATTATATCCAAATCGAACGAAATGTGCAATAGAATCGAACGAAATTATCGAGTAGAATCCGGAGTATTTTCAGTTGCGACCTCGACTAAATCGGGAATCGTTGCTTCGATTTTCTCCACGGCCAACGCACAGGGGTGCGGCAAATATGTTTTCTTAACCTCACTGACAACTGTACTGACCGGCAAATAGACCCTGTAGGCTTGTCCCACAGACAGCCGCTTGTTCTTTTCTATGCAGAAGACAATCTGCACACCATCTGCTTTTTGCAGCGCGACCCTGCGCTGCCGCTGAAACGGAATGCTGGAAACCGAAAGACAAATGCCTTCCTCCACGCAATAGCGTTCGTTCGCGAGCATCACATAAAGCTCCGCACAGCGAACGCCGCAAAAAAGCAGGAGCAATGCGCTGAGGATCAGAAATGTCCGGTCGCCGGAGAATGCGGAAACAATAGCCGCAGCCAGAAACGGCAAGCAGAGCAGCAGCGACAGCAGCCACTTCTGCAGCAGCGGCGCGGGCCACGCAAGGAGCTTCTTCATATTCAGCACCGCTCGAAGACAATCTGCTTATGCAGATAAAGGTTTGCGATTGCCGCCGAGACAGGGCGCGCCTGCCGGGACGCGGCCATCAGGATAGGCAGATTCTCGCTGGTGGTCAGCTCATCGTCATACAGGCAGTCCATGAGCTGCGCGTCAGAGCGAAGCGTCCGCACGCCGCGCTCCGCGCATTTGATCAGCTCCGCGCTGCTGAGAAGCGCCTGATTTGCCAGATGCACGATCTGCCGTTCCTCTGCGCTGTGCTTCGGGCGTGAGAACAGGCGAATTGCTTTAGAGAAGGGCGCACCGTCCCAAAGCCAGAGCTTTAGGAATGCGCCGAGCCGCAGAAACGGATTTGCAGATACCGGCGCGATATACAAGCAGGAAAGCAGATCATAGAGAGCTTCATACTCGCTGCCGCCGCGCCCCTCTGCAACCAGCCCGCGCGTGACGAGCCTGTCAATACAGTCATCCAACGTCCGGCGGGACGTAAACGACAGCCCGCGCGTCAGCTTCAGATAGGCTTCCGCGATCTGGCTGCGTGACAGGATCCGCCATGCAAGACTGCTCCAGACGGTCATTTCCTGTACGTCGAGCATATATTCCTTCCGACCCACGATGACAACGGGATATTTCTTGCCGTCCAGCGTGCGATGGCATTTGAAATGTCCGACGGCCGCGTATTTCGTGTATTCCATAACAGTACCTCCAATGTGCTTTTATTCTTCTTTTACGAGCGGCAGCTTACAATTTCAACAGGCGATGTCGAAAGCGTCCAGAAAATCCGGATCGCTGCGGAGCTTCTTTGCCGCGCGGGAGATCCATGCGCCGACATTATTGGGGTTGGTGTGATAGAGAACCGCAATGTCCTTGCAGTCAAAGCCTTTTGTTTTCAGAACCAATGCGTCAATGCCGAGCTTCGCCACGCCACGATAGCGACGCTTACAGGCGTTGAGCACTGCGCCGGTGTCCACACCGGAAAAATGCGCACGGTCTGTGCAAAACGGCGTCGGGAGACCTGCGTCCGGGTCATCCAAAGACTGCTCGGAGATATACTTCCGCCAGTTTGTCTGCTTGCGGCAGCAGTCGATCAGATGGTTGCGGATGACCGTAATGGCGTAGGTCTTGAACGAAGTGCCGCCATGATAGCTTGCCGCCGCATGGCACAGCGCAACGCACCCCTCCTGAAAGAGATCGTCATATTCCATATGGCAGTTGCTTTTGGGGACAAGCCTTGCAATCGTCCAGTGGACAAATTCCAAGCTGTTTTCTACGAGCAGTTGCTGTTCAGCGGTCAACACGATGCTGCTTCGATCCATTTTGTTTCACCTTCCTTTGTGCGTTCAAAAAATCCTTGCAAAGCAATATAACCTGGTCACACCGATACTCCGAGAAGTTGGCAATATGTGCGTCAGCTTCCGGGACGCCAAGCCGGACGCACAGCCATGCGTAAGCATCCTGTTTGCGCATGAAGCCTTTCTCCCAAAGCTGGTTGAAGGTCCGATGTGCCTGCATCCGCTTCTGTCGGAGCTCTTTGTTGGCAAGAGTCCCCATTGGAAGTCCGGTCGCCTTGTGCGCCTGTACATAAGCGTCGCAGGCGGGATACCGGGAGCAGACGTACAGTTTCGCTGCACGGTCTTTTGTGTGGATGCCGTAGATGCTGCTGGCCGGGCGAAGCTGTGCCGGCGCGTGGCAGTATGGACAGGTAATGTGGGCTTTTTTCAAATGGAAATCCTCCTATGTATTACTCAGAAGGAAGAAGGGAGAGTATCTGTAAACAGCAGCTTTCATCGTCTGACAAGCACCAGTTGAGATATAACGCATAAATATCCTCAAAGGCGCTGCGGGAGAGGTTGCCGCGGCATTCGCTTGGGTCGATCCGCTGCGCAGTGAGACGTTCATATTCGGCAGCGGGAATCAAAACAGGCTTGCCGTCGGCATCTGCGCTCATCAAATAACCAGAACAGGGCGAATGACATTTGCAGACGCCGCAGGAGATGAAGCAGGCATTTCGCCAGTTCCCGCGGCAGGCGGTCAGAAATTCTGCAAGCTGTTGGATGGTTGTCCTCATAGGTTTGTCCTCCAAATCCTTCTATAACAATACGCACCGCAAAACGACAAAAAGGCCACTTGAACCTGTGAATTTTCTGTAAATTATGAAAATGCACCCGGTCAGCAGTGCTGATCGGGTGCAGATTTCAGCCGATGATCCAGAAAGGCCCGCCGGAACCGGCGGATTTGCTGGCTTCATTCAGAATGATGGATAGTTCCCAGCTCTGTTCGCTGCGCGTCCGGCTGGCTGGATCGGCAACGAGGATCTTTTCATCTTGGACGCCGCGCAGCACGATGAAATGCCCGGACGAGGTAAAATGCCCGGCGGACATGATGGCAACGACAAGCTTGCCGCTGGAAAGCGCGTCCGTGATCCGCTGCGGCTCTGATGCCGTGCAGCCAGAGACCGGCAGCCCCCACGCTTCGGCTGCCGCCGGGATGAGTGCATGATACGAACCGCTTCCGCTGCACCAGTAGCCGTGCTCATATGACCACTTTGCCATCTCCACGGGATCGACCAGATCGTCCGTGAGGGAAGACACTACCATTGCCATGCAAGTCGGTCCGCAGCCGTAGCCACCAATATTATCGGTGCCGTATGGCTTATTCGCATAGCGCTCATCGAGCTGATTGTAGTAGACGACCTCCGTGCCGCCGTCCGTATAGCGGATGTTTCCAAGCGCAGGGATCGTGAAGCTGCTCTCAGACGAGGAAAGATTCTGGAACAGGCCGTCGCCCAGAAACAGACTGAGATTTTCGGCGAAGTTCTGTGCGAGCGTTTTCTGTTCAGTGGTCAGATGAAAAATGGAGTCGGCAAAATACGCTTCGCCGCGATAGGAAAGCGTGTAGACGCGCACCGTCACCTCACGAAGCTCTGTGACCTCCTCGCCGTCTTCATTGAGAATGGTTTCTTCTATCTCGCGCGTTTCGTCCTCATAAGTATAGTCGTAAAGTTCGCCAATGCCAGCGCGCAGAAGCTGCTTCATATCCTCCAGAGAAATGGCGGCAACGTCCGTATCGCGGTAGGCACAGTATTGTGAGATGAACAGATTGACGTTATTGATGCGCTCGTTTTCATACGGGTTGACGATCTCATACTGATCGGCGCTGGATGCGGCGAAATCGTCCGCGATCCGCTGCTCGGCATCGGCAATACCACTTCCAAGCAAGTCGCTGACCGCAAATGCGATCTCGTTCATGTTCTCGGTGATCGCTGCCTGGTCGTTCAGGATGGTGGTATCGCCGGTGGTCTGCGCCGTGCCGCCGAAGATCAGTGTTGGAAGCATCACGAGGAACAGTAGCGGGATCGCAATGATGGCGAGCAGCGCAAGAAGAATCTTCTTCCCATGCTTGGCTGCCGCGATTGCAACGCTGGCAGCCGCGCCGTAGGGACCGCCGAGGGCGGCCCCATTTGCAGCTGCGGCCGTGATCTTGCCGGCTTTTGCGGCGCCTTCCACGACCTTTGCGGCGGCGCTGCCGACCTGAATGGCTTCGTCCAGCCCGGACTGCCGGTTTTCATTTACGCCCATTCGAGTACAAAGACGACCGACATGATCTCCTGCCCGGTCACAGGCTGAGAAACAGCGGATACGACGGCATCATAGTTGATGGAGAGTGCATCTGCTTCTTTGACCGTCCACGGCGCAGCCAGTGTGAAGACCTCGGAATCGCCGGTTTTGCTGGTCTCGGAAGAATTGATCTTGAAGCCGACCTGCTTGGCATCCACTTTGGCCTTTGCCATGTTGGTCGAATACGGAACAAACTCCCAACCGTTTTTGCTGGTAACGCTGACGGAAGAAACCATTACATCACCGGTAGAATTGTTGACGATGGAAGCGGAAGCAACATAGACCTTACCGGCTTCGTCCACGACGAGCGGCAGGGTCGCCGGAACTGTCACCGAAAACAACTCAGTAATTTCCCAGTGCGCATAATACGTTGTCGCAGCAGTTTCCTTGAAAACGGTGTTTGCCGTAACTTCTGTACCGCCGTCTTTCTCCGTAAACCAGCCTAAAAATTCGGCGTTTTTACGTTCCGGATCGGTGGGGAGAACGAGTTTTTCACCGTAAGTCTGCTCGGTCGTTTCCGAACGTCCGTCGCCAAGGTTCCATGTCACAGTATAGGTGTTTGCAGTGAATTGCGCATAGAACGTCTGGCTGGTCGAAATCGCCGTGACGGTGGTATAGAGCTTACCGCCCGTTTTTTCGGTATACCAGTTCTTGAATGTGTGTCCGGTTTTCACAGGAGAAGCGCTGGGCGCGGTCGGCTTGCTGTTCGGCTTCATGGTTTCGGAAAAGCTGGCCTTGCCGTCGATCGTGCCGCCGTTGCTGCCTGCGTCCCATGTGACCGTCAACGAAACCGTTGCGCCGCAATCGTCGCACTTTCCATCACCGTTCGCGTCGGTGTGGTCAGCGTATTCATAGCCAGAATCGCCGCAGGCCGAGCACGTCTTGGTGCGCTTATGCTGCGTTTCGCTGTCCGACACCCACGAACCATAGGAATAGCTGTGATTGGCGTAGTCATAGGTCGATGCGCCGCAGCCGGAACAAGTCTTGCTTCTGCGGTGCTGGGTATCGCTGTACTTGCTCCACGAACCGGTAGAATAGCTATGATTACCGTAATCCGTAGTGCTGTATCCGCAGGTGCGGCAGGATGCCGTTCGGCTATGCTGGCTGTCCGAATAATTGCTCCACGCCCCATAGCTCATACTGTGGCTGGCATATTCGTAATCCGAATCGCCGCAGTTCCGGCAATAGGCTTCGCGCCGGTGCTGCGAGGCTGAATACTGCTCCCAGCTTCCATAAGAATAGCTGTGACCGGTTGCGTAGATGGTTTCGCGCTTGCTCTGGCCGCAATCGCAGCTATATTCCCGGTAGCCGTTTCGCGTGCAAGTGGCATCATTTTCATAGTCCAAAACCCATGTATGGCTTCCGCAATCCGGGCAAGTCCAAGAACCATACGAGCCGGAACCGTGGTCTTTATACACATAAGTCCCCAAATTTTGAATATAATGGCAGAGATAACATTCATAATACTGCTGATGTCCTCTGGAAGTGTGCGACTGAGAAACGTATGTTCCCTGCAAAGAGTTCTTTTTGCAGGATGGGCAGGTGCCGACAATACCAGTGGATGCACGGGATGCCACCTTCGCGGGCGCTTTCTTAGCTCCGGATTCTGTTTCCGTTGGAGCTGCACCATCTGCGTTGGAGTACACGCCGTACAGATCGTAGAAATATCGGCTGTTTCGATTGCTTGCTGCCCAATCATAGGTGTAGAACGGCACCGTCGCTTCCGGATAGCCGATGATGTAGGCGATATAGAGCGTATCGCCAGCATCGGCTTCGCGCCAGAACGCATCCTCGCCGATGCTGTTCAGAACCGTTTCGCCGTAGTACATGGTCAGCGTAGAGAGCTTCGGGCAGTTATAGAACGCATGGCGGCCAATGACCGGGGCCAGCGGCAATTCGGCGGTGGTCAACGCCGTGCATCCCTCAAACCAGTACGCAAGGTCTGGAATCGTCAACGCTTCCATATCGTCATACCAGACTTCCGTGATTTGTTCCCGATATTCCCCCCACGGCTGGTCATCTGCGCTTTGGAATACGGGCGCTTCGCCGCTGCCGGAAATGGTCAGCCAGCCATGAGAATCAAGTTCCCACTTGATTTTGCTGTCCGGGATCGTGCCGCTGGCGATCGTATCACTGGCCGCAAACGCCGAAATGCTCAGGGAGAGCATCATGCAGAGGGTGAGCATCAAAGCTGCAAATTTTCTCATTTTCATGTTTTACCCCTCCTCTGTAATCGCAGTAATGGTAAAGACGATTGTAGCGGCGTTGATGTTCGTCGCAGCTTCGCTGGCCGAAACTTTTGCTTTGTAACGGATTGCCAGCGACTTTTCTGCGCCAATCACCGGGAACGCACCATCCACAAGCGTTAGACTGCCTGCACCTTTGGTTACACAGCCGTTGATGCTGAGTGCAATGCTGTTTTTGCTGGCACTGAAATCGTCGTAATTGCCGATTTCAAACGTGCCCGCCTGAACATCTACCTTGGTCACACGAATCGCGCTGTTTTTTCCGGTGTTGGTAATCATGGCATTATTGGCTGTCACAACATAGCCATCCACCAGTGAAACCGGCAAGCAAGCCGGAACCGTACACGAAATCGGCGTGACGGTATTGACTACCGTAAGGGTAATTGGCACTTTTGCTTCGGTCGTTTCAGCCGCCGACACACCCACGGACAGTGATAGGATCATTGCCAGTGTCAGGAGTAAAGTGATAACTTTTTTCTTACTCATCACTGCACCTCCTTGGGCCAGAGATACGCGACATGGAGTGTCAATTCCGTGTTCAGTGTGCCGATTTCCTTGCCGTCACGGAACGCAGTCACAATGACCGTACAATCCACATTGCCGAACTCTGGCGTTTCCAGAAGCGTCAGACTTGGAATGCTCTTGCCTGCGGCAAGCTCAAAAGTATCTGCAATCAGAGTATTGTCCTTGTTGCGGCGAATCTCTATTTTGTAGGTATCGCTCTTGCTATTGTTCGTGAACTCAGCCTTCACGTCGGTTGCCCCGACAATAGCATACAGATGAGCCGGAGCAACAACAGAAAGCTGACTTCCTGCGACGATAGCGTTGAGTTGCTTTTGGGCTTCGCGCAGTCCGCTGACATCGTAAAAGATGATCTCAGTCTCTTTGTTCTGCTTTGCGCGCTCGGTGATTCTGGTTTTGATCGTGTCAATCACGGCGAGGGTGGAATCTCTGTCATAAATGACTTTCACGGCATCGTCTACGCGGGCTACGACAACAGCGGGCATATTCGTCCCAGCGTTGCAGTACACGGCTTTTGTACCACCGCCCCAGACGAGCAGACGACCCTTGACGGTCACGTTGTCGAGCGTGATTTTTCCGTCTGCTGCGCCGCAGCCGATGATGAGGTCGCCGTCTACGGTCAGGTTTTTCAGCTCTACATCGTCGGTGCGGATCAGGACACTGCCTTTAATGTCCTTGTCGTAAGTGCCTTTGGACACAATGTAAGTGCCAATGATGTTGTAAAAAATCTGCGCAAATTCTGATCTGGTGATGTTGTCCAGCGGCGCGAGAATTTTTCCTCTGCCGTGGATATAGCCAGCACCTACCATCGAGCGCACATAAGGCAGCGCCCATGCGGAGATTTTGTCACGGTCAGAGAACGCAGACAGATCCGTTTTTGCGTATGCGTCATAGTCCAACTCTAACGCTCTTGCTACAACTGTCATTGCCTCCTGCCTGCTGATCGGTGCGTCCGGGGCCATAGACGAGCTGGAACGTCCGTTATACGTCCCCATTTGCACGGCGAGCGCAACGTCCTTGTAATACCACTTGCTCTTGGAGACGTCCTTATACTGCGAAATGTCAGCGGTTTTGTAGCACCCGAACGAGCGGTTGATGATCGCGGCCATCTCCGCGCGAGTCATATCACCGTTCGGGTCAAGGACGTTTGCGCTTTTGCCGTAAAGCAGTCCGTTATCCACGGCCGCAGACACGGCTTCGGCGTACCATGCGGTACGGTCATAGTCGCGGAAATCCGTAGCCTTGCAGTTGACTGTGTTTGCTGCCGACGCGGATACTGCCAACGACAAGCACGATACCGCCGCAAGGAACAATGCGAGGATTCGTTTTTTCTTCACGTTGAATACCTCCTGTTAGAATTTAAGGGGAACGCTTTTGACGTTCCCCTTGGATGAATCGCGATTAGACCGCATCCCAAGCGATGATGAACAGAACGCTTGCGATGGCGGTGTTGGTCACGGCTTCGCTGACGGGCGTAACGATGGCATCATAGGTGATGCCGATAGAGTTGGCAGAAGTGTCGCCCACGCCGCTCATGTAGCAGCCTTCAATGGCAGTATCAAGAAGCGTCTGCTTGCTGGCGTTCTTGTTATCAGTCGCCGCAGCAGCACCGCCGCCGATGGCGAGCTGGAAACCGAACTTGTTGCTGTTAACTTTCTCATGGGCGAGTGTGGATTTATCGCCAAACGCCGCAAGGCTCCAGCCCTGCGCTGCTTCGATGCTGACGGAGTTGACCTTGACCGCACCGAAGCTGTTGTTGACGATCTTGGCGTCCGTGGCGGTGGAAACCGTGCCGTCGGTGCCAACGGCGATGGGCAGGACGGTCGGGACGGTCACGGACATCTTGGTGGCAGCCGGATCGCCGCCAATGCTGCCGTCCGCGGTGCTGGACAGGGTGACGGAGGAAGTGCCTGTGCCGCCGGATGCGTCAACGGTGTTGGCAGCAGAAGCAGAAATGGCGAGGGATGCGAGCATACAAATTGCGAGAACGAGGGAAACGATCTTCTTGGTGTTTTTCATGGTAAAATACTCCTTTGTTGTTTTGAAAATTTAATTCTTGATGGTGATTGTGATGATGGCCCCGGCTGTGCCGATGATTTCGCCACTGACCGGATCAAGGTTGTGGAACATAGCCGTGCATTCGTATGTGCCAGCCGGAAGCTCCACGTCAAGGGCAGCGCGTTCGATCTTGCTGCCCACGGGGATTGCTTTGCTCTGGTAGATCTGTTCGCCGGTATCGTTGCGGATGAACTCCACCTGCTGGGGGTAGTTATTGATCGATTCGTTGACGATCATGACATTGCCCTCGGCCTTACCGTTTTCAAAATACGGCGCAGTGTTCATGGAAATGTTGATCATGCCCTCTGCGACCTTTTCGTTCAGCTTCTCCGCAATTTCTTCCGGGCTGAGATTATCCCAGCCGCCCTCGACGGCGCTGGAATCGTAAACAATTCCGAATTTGCTGTCTGCAAGCGCCGCATCTGCGGGCTTATGCAGTAGCCTGACTGCGAGGAAAATGCCCGCGCCGACCAGCAGGACGAGGAAAATGACCGCGTAGACGGTGATATCTTTAGAACGTGTTTCGCGAGGGGGGTCAACGTATTCTTCTTTGGCGTTCATAGAGAAAACTCCTTTTGTAGTTTAGTACCGTCAGGGAGGCACCCTCAGACGGCGCAGCAGCGGTTCCAGTGTGGACGCTGCAGGGAACATGAAATCGGTCATAGGCAGAACGCTGCCGGATTACAGGTTCCGCTTGATGATCCGTGTGATAATGCCGACGGCAATGCCGTGTTCTTCATCCAGCCGTGTGACCGCAAAGCTGACATCGTCCTTTTTGCCGGGCATTCTGGAATCATAGCAGGTGTGTGCGATGGCGTTGACGCCGTTGTTCAGACGGATATACACCACACCGCCGCGAAGGTCCGTGACCTTGCCGGCATACTTGCTCTGTACCTGACACTTCTTCAAATTGTCCACGCTGGTTTCGGAAAACGTGCTGCGGATATCTGCCCGGATGGAAAGATGCTCGGCATCCTCGCCGCTGATCTCCTGCACGCGGACCAGAACCCGGTCGCCGACACTGTAAAGGTCGCGGACGTCGGACACCCACTGCCAGGAGAGGTCACGGGCAAAGATGGCACATTCAATGCCAAAGGCTTCGACGCGCAGCACCTTCTCCGCGACGGCGATCACGCGCGCCTCGACCAGACGGCCGGGATAGATGTAGGGGTTTCCGGAAACATCTTTGCCGAGATAGAATGTCTGCCGTTTGCGGAGCATGGCTTCCCGGCGGCTGGCAACGGCGCTGTGCGTGGTCGAATCAATGCCCTTGACAATGAAGTCGATCTCCGCGCCGAGCATCGTGCCAAGAATGCGGTTCAGCCGATTCATGTAGTCGGCATATGCTCTGCCGGACGGCATCCGTTCCTCCAGCACAAGCATCTCGCGGATCGGGATAGCGATGCGGAAGCCGCGGAAGCTGACCGTCGCCAGCGTTTTGCCGCCTGCGGTCTGCTCAATGCCGTCCAGCGTGCCGGTCAAGATCCGCCGTGTCCGATAGGCGTTGCGGATCTCGTGCCAGAGTTCGTCCGTGGCTTCGGCCTCGCTTTTGATGCGCGTTCTGGCGGTGATCGTCAGAACCGCGTCATTGCGCACCGCGGGCGGAGATTCCGAGAGTGCGGCTTCACCGGACGGTTCTTCTGCGGGGATGGTCAGCGCCGGTTTCTCATCCGCCGGCGGCGATTCCGTTTCGTCAGACGGAGCAGGCGGCGGTTCTTCCTGTGCAGGAGCTTCGTTCAATGACTGAAGAAATTCCGTGTATTCTTCGGACGGCGTATCATCCTCCGGCGCGCCCTCATCGGGTGGGCTTTCTGTGGGGATGGGCTCCTCCTGCGGCTCGGTGAGCGGCGCATCGGGAGACTCCTGCGGTTCAGTAGAAAGCAGGTCGTCCTGTTCGCCGCTGTCCGGAACAGGCAATTCCTTTTTTCTGGGCATGGGTCATTCCTCCTTTTTTGGTTTGGATAAAATGGATTCCTTGCTGGTGGTTATGATCTTCTGCTTTTTTGCAGGAGTATCCTTTTGGGGCGCTGGGGTAGTGCGCGGAACAGGGGCGGCAGGTGTCGGCGGCGCTTCCCTTCTCCAGCGTGGGATATGCGCTGCCGCTTTGTCCGGGCGCAGCTTCTTTGCTTCATAGTGCTTGGAGTAGTCAAATTTATCGACCTCCAGAATATTGCGCCCACGGATGATAACGAGCGCCTTATCCACGTCCAGTCGTAAAACCTCGTCCATCGTGAGCAGCCGCCTGCGGCCGACACCGTTCGTTTCGCGGTATTCCGGGGTGTAGTTGGAAATGCGCCATGTACCAAGCTGCTTGGCCTGACTGGTCACGGCGACACTTGCCTCGCCGGAGCGTGAGGAAATGAACTCTGCCGTTAGTGCATCCGTACAGCCAAGGAACAACTGCACGTCGCAGTTTCCGAGAATTTCCTGCCATTGGTTGTTGGGATAGCGGTTTTGCAGACCAGCGAGATTCTGAAACACGCAGGACATACTGATGTTCCGGGAACGGATCACGGAGATTTTTCGGCTGAGATCGGGGATAACGCCGCAGGCGCAAAGCTCCTCGCCAAGCACATGAACGGGAACCGGCAGACAGCCGCCCGGACAATTCTGGTCGGCGTAGCGAACGAGTTTGATAAAAATGAACGACAGAAACAGCGAGGACAGGAAATCAAAGGTACTGTCCTGATCGCTCGTGATGCAGTAATAAGCGCACGGCTGCTTGCCCGGCAGCTCCAGATCAATCTCATCATGGCTGGTGATGGCGCGAATATCTGCGTTCTGGAACACCTGCAGCCGGGAGCCGAGACCGATAATGACGCCGCCGCGCACGCTCTCCGACGATTGGCGGAAGATGCTGTACGGCGCTCTGGCCGGATGCCCCAGCGGGAGCGCGTCAAACAGTTCGTTCAGCTCCTTTTCCGAGCAGCTTACAAGCAGCTGATACGCCTCGCCAATGTTCCGACGCTCCGGTGGATAGCTGCGCTCGACAAACAGCACAAGTGCTTTGAGAAGATTCATTTCGGCGCTGTCCCAGAAGTGGTCGCCCCGGTCGCTGCCTGTGTTGCGGATGATAACGTCGCAGAAAAGCTGCGCCATTAGTTCCTGTCCGTCGATCTCGGACAGGCAGTTCCACGAATCTGACGACGCGGGTGTGACCAAGTTGAACACGCGCACGGTGTAACCCTGATCGCGCAGATAGGCGCTTGTTTTTTCGTATAGTTCCGATTTCGGATCACAGATGACCAGTGAGCTTTTTCGCGCCGCGCACTGCAAGATCATATTGACGCAGAACGCGCGCGTCTTTTTCGAGCCGCTTGCGCCATAGACGGCAAGATTGCCGTTGAAGCGTGTCTTCTCCGGAATGCAGACCACGCAGCCATCCACTTCGCCGAGGATCGTGCCGTGATGCTTGCGCAGGTCTGAAACGAAGTCGAGTACCTGACCGGCTTCCTTTGGATTGAGAAAACCGGCGGTTCCGTAGGTGCCCTTGTGGGAGTAGGTCAGGTTTCTGGTCTTGTCGTACTGCCCGTCGCCGCCGGCGCCCATGTGCATGATCGCCACAACGAGAAGTACGATTGCTGCCAGAAAGATTCCCATGCCGTATAACCCGTATGGAAAACGGAATACAAACCGCAGGCAGACGCCGAACGCTGCATCCGGCATTGGCGGCGAAGTGCCGCTGTACGGCGTGCCGCCTTCGGCTGTCCATGCCTGATAGTTGTAGATGAACTGCGCAATGTAGCCGCCAGCATAGAAAAGGGCAGCCAGCGCGACGGGGAGAAAACAGACCAGAACGATCTTCTGTTTCTTATTGATGGAGCATCATCCTTTCGTAAGCGGCAAAGTCGATGCTTGTGATATTGACCTGTGCGCCGAGCACTCCCCGCAGCGCTTCTGCCTGATAGTCAAAGCAGAGAATGCTGCCGGTCTGATTGTGCAGCGTCAGCGCACAGCGGAACCGATGCAGCTTTGGCAGGTCGCAGAGATACGAAAACAGGACGGGCGACCCGTCCTGCTCCAGAGCGTCATGTTCAATTGGCAGTGCCGGAGAGGGTAGCAGGAGATTTTCGGAGAGAATGTCGTTCAGCTGCTCCTGTATATCCGGTTGACATAACTGAAGCGCGCCGACTTCTCCAAAGTGGTCGAGCGTCAGAAAATAGAAATGCGGATAACTGCCATCCAAAAGGAAATGGTTCTGCGCCATGTCATTCAGGATCGCAGGTATCTGCATGGAAGAGCTGCCGAATACAATGCCGCTGATCGTGAACTGTGCATTGCGGCAAAATTCTGTCTGTAAGACAGCCTTGAGCCGGATCTCGGCATTGTACGCCCATCTTGGAAAGGTCGAAGCCATGTTGTAGATTGGAAAGATGGCTTGTTTTGTGAACAGCACGCCCGTCATGCGGGAATTGCGGATTTTGGTACAAAGACTGCCGAGAGCTTTGAACTCGCGGGAGGAATAGTAGACCGGAAAAAGAGTGGGATTTGAGCGCCAGTCCTGAATGGATGGTTTTTCCCAAGGCAGCGATGGGATCTGTGCGTTGTGCAGGATCAGAAGCGCCTCGGCCATTCGGTGCAGCCGCAGCCGGCGCTCTGGTTCGGACTTCAAAGAATTTGTCTCGGACGCGCCTGTGAGATAAGGCGCGAGATCAACCGGATATTTTTGAAGCAGCAGCCGTTTGGCGCTTGCGGTCAGCCTGAGTCCACGCAAACCGTTCTTGGTATACGAACGGAGCAACCCGTCCTTTTTGAGCTTGCCGATCACGCTTTCGATATAGCTGCAGCCGCCCGGAAAGTGACCGGAAAAGGCAGGCGGGAACTCACCGGAGACGGCGATAATTTGCAGCACAAGAAGCGCGAGTGTGTCCTCGGCAGGAAGTTGCGTCGGATTCATAAAAGTGACCTCTTTTACCGTATCGGCTCTTAACTTCGGTAATTTTTACGCCGTTGGCCAAGCGAAAACGCCTGATGTTTCAAGGGAAAACACCATGCGCGGCGGTATCTGAAAAAGAAGGACAAAAAATGCTTAAAAATCCGACATGGTTTCCAGCGCATTTTGATGCTCTTCCAGCCAGCCCGGAAACATATCTTGATCCATTACAAAGAGCTTTGTGACATCTTCCTCGCCTAACTCCGTGGTGTTATAGACGTTGCACAAAAACCCATTGTCATCCATCATAAGATAGGCGCAGACAACGTCCAAAATCTGCTTCATTTCCAGATTGTCATAGTCCCGGATGCGGCCGCGTCCGCCAGATACCGCATAGATATGGCAGAAGCAGATGATGCACGACTCAAAATGGGAAAGAGGATGATCTTTAACAAACTGTCCGAGCGCCTGACTCAGCGGGTCGGTCAGATATTCGGCGCTGCGCTGCTTTTTCTTGGGCAATAACCCTGGCAGCGTGATCTCCACCAGCCCCGGCTGCGCAGTGATCGTGATGCCGAGGACATTTGCAGCGGAGGTCAGGTATTCATGCTTCTGCACGGTGGTGAATCCGTAGACCAGATGCCGCATCCGGCAGGCGATCTGCTCTGCGCGGAGCGCCGCGTCAGTGGAAAGCAGCTCATAGTTTTCCGGATACCGCTGCAAGTCCATCGTGTTCATGGCGCAAAGCGCATTACTCAGCCGCGAGACCTCTGCCAGCAGCGAGGATATTCGCTTGGATAAAAGCGCACGGTTCATAGATAACCTCCATAATGTGAAATAGAGCTTCAAAAAAAGAAAATTGATTTTATTTAGAATCTAGGCTATACTGAACTGAAAAAATACGATGTGTGAAAGGAGCGGTTGTTATGGATCAAATACAAAACCGCCGGATTGCTGCTGTCAAGGCAGCCGACGCGATCAATGCGATTGAAGGCGTTCCGGTTTCCGATTATGCAAAGACGCTCTCTGCTTGTTGGGCAAAGGGTGAAATCACAGACCAGCAAATGAAATCTGCACTGCTTGCTTCTCACAGAAGGCTGGTGGCAACAGTATATAGCAACGACTGAAATGTAATTTATATAGTTTATTTTCTGAACGGATGCAGACGCTGCATCCGTCCTTTTACATGAGTTCTTGAAGATATTGAACACTTCCATCACCATCCAGCAGGCAGTATGCGCGCACATTTGGAATGGCAATCAGATCAACCTGCGCGGCATCCTCCAGAATGACCAGCCGCACAGGTGGTTCCTGTTCCGGGCGGGCAAGCAACAGATTCAGGATGGCTTCTTTGCCCGGTTCGGCGTAGAGAATTTCATAGACCTCGCCGCCGGCAAGGAAGATGATCTTCACGGGATATTCTCCCGCAGCATGGTACTCGACCTGCTCCATAAAGTCTGCCAGGACGGTCACCGCTGCTTCCAAACCACGGTCGCGGTCTTTTGGCAGCTCCGGCGTCAGGGAATAGAAGCCGTCCACGAGGAACAGCCGCTTTTGCTTGCAGAGATAGGACAAAAGATTTTTGAGCTGTTCGTTTTTCTGTGGGTACAAACCTAAAATCTGTTTCTGTGTCAGGACACCATAGGTGGAAATATCCCGCAGGATGCCGCTGGCTTCGTGCGAGTAGATCTGGGCGCGAGTTTTCATAGTTGTCACCTCTAATTTTTGTGCGTATAACTGCCGCACAGAATACGTACAAACTGTAGCCGTCAGATTTGAAGATGGCTGCTGTACGCATAAAAGACGTATTGTGCACGCCTTAGCCTGTTTTGCCGTTCCGCTTCAGCAGTTCCTGAAGCTCCCTGCGGTCGGTGGTGATGAGTTCCTTTTCCAGCTCACTGCACTTGATCTCGACGGCAACATTATTGTTGTTCGTGCTGATAAGGGCGCTGCCGCGCTCAAAGTGCGTGATCTCCATCAGCTCTGCTTCAGAAAGATGCAGAATGGAGCCGACGCGCTGGGCTTCCTCATCCTCCAGATTCAAGATCACCTTGGTCTTGGAGTTGTTGATGATGCCCTTGCCGTATTTGCCGTCCTCCAGCGCGAAAAAGTCATTGAGGTCCTGCGTCGCGCAGACGGCCGAGCCGCCGTAGCCGCGGATGATCTTGAAGATCTCCAGCACAAACTCCGCTGCCAGACGGTTGCTGCTGGCGCCGATGAGCTGCCAGCACTCGTCAATGAAGATGGCCTTTTCCTCGGTGCGGTTCTCCTTCGCCTTATCCCACACAAAGTCCAGCGCCATAAACATGCCGACGGTCAGAAGGTCGCCGGTCAGCTCCGAAATATCCAGAACGATGTATTTGTTATCGAGAGACACGTTCGTCTGCTGGTTGAACGTTTTGGCAGAGCCGCTGACGAGCCGGTTCAGAATGTTTGCCAGCCGCAGCGTGGAGGAAGATTCCTTGAGTACCGCGTACAGATCGCCCAGAATTGGCATCTCGCGGTACCGCTCCGGGTGCTTGGGGTCGCGGAGCGTGTCATTGTCGTGCGTAATACCCTTCTTGGCGTAGGTGCGGATCATGGCTTCATCGAGAAGCTGCCGCTCCTCGTGATTCATGTCGGGGATCAGCAGGCTGAAAAAGATGTGCAGCCGCTGGATCTTGGCGGCCAGCATGGAGTGCTCCACGGTGCTGCCGTCGAGTTGTTCATCGACCGAGCGGTCTGTCTGCCGGATCTCCATGACGTTGATGCAGTTGGGGGATGCGGGCGAGATCTGGATGAACGCCCCGCCGATGTTGGAGCAGGCCCGATGAAATTCGTGCCCTTTGAGCGGCGCGACGATAAACACCTGGATACCCTTACGCCGCATCCGCAGCGCCATAAGCTGCATGGTAAAGGTCTTGCCGCTGCCGCTCGTGCCGAGAATGGCGATGTTGGCATTTTTGTAGATACGCGAATCAAAGATGTCCACGATGATGAGAGAATTGTTGTGTTTGTTGACGCCGAGCAGGATACCATTGTCGTCACACAGCTCATACGCCGTGAACGGATAGCAGCTTGCTGCGCCCAGCGTCAGCACATTCCGCTTGCTGCGTTCAAAGAGCGATTTATCCAGCTTCACGAGCGGAAAAGAAGACCGAAGCGCCTGTTCCTGGCAGAAATTACAGCTCTGCACGTTCATGTCCTGCGAAATAAGCAGCTTTTTCATCTCTGCGCACTTCCAGTCCAGATCGTCCGGATTGTCCGCCGTTACGGTGATGAGCAGATTCAGATAGTAGAAATCCTCATGGTTGCTCAGACCGTCTTTCAGAAAATAACCGCTGCGGATGGCACTGTCGAGGTCGTCAAAGTCCGTGTTGGTGTCGCTAGTCTCCTTGATCTTGCTGCGGTTGATGCGAAGCTGCTGGCCGAGCTTGCGGATCATGCGATCCTTTGGCTGCCGCGTCAGAAATACGTCGAGGTCAATGCCGTCCCCGGCGTTGACCAGAAGACTCAGCCAGCCCGCGGGAACCTCGGACTTATACCCGTCCGACGGCACCAGCAGATACGCATAGTACGTTCCGTCGATGCAGAGATAGCTGCTATGCGTAAAATCCAGCTGCGAGGGCGCAAAAAAATCACCGACGGGAATTTCGTCGATGGAGCAGCCTGCCTTTATATAGTTCGATGTAATATGAGAAATGCGCTGCAAAAACGGAATATCCGTACTTTCTCTGCGGCAGAGAAATGTATAGAGCATTTCGGCGGCAGCTTCGTCCTCATTCTCATGCTGGACAACGCTGTTGCCGCATTGCCGGAGATAATTTGCCGCCGTCCGCGCCGCTGTTTGCAGTGACGAAATGGCATCCGCTTCTTCACGGTCTTTCTTCGCGCCGGGGAGCGGTTCATACTCCATGATGAGAAAAAATCTTCGCGCAATGGCTTCTCTGGAGCCGAGCTTTTTGAGCAGCTTCAGATAGTCCTCCTGCTGCATCCGGCAGCTTTCGTTCGTCTCCTGCGCCATCTCCCGGCGCACGGTTTCAATGTGTCGGTTCATATCCGCGCGTTTCGTAATGACCTTGATCTGCAGCTTGACCGGCGCAATTTTGAGATAGCTGATGAACGAATACACGATATTCCGCTGCTCTCTTGCGCTGCGGAGCAGGAAGTTGATCGGCACGATCTCCAGGATCTTGATAAATCGGTGGTCGGTCGTGTAGACAATGCCGTTTTCGATTTTCTGAATCGGCACATACGCCGCAAGCGGATTGCCGGGGCGCTCGGCCTGCTTCTTTTGCCGGTAAGCGGTGTCCAGCATCAGGCGGCGCGTGTCCTTCGCAAAGCGGATGCGGCTGCCGTCCTTTTTGTAGGCGGCAGGCTGCACAGCCGTGCTGGGGCCGGATTTCTTATCCCATGTCGGGAGGATCGCCTGCTTTCGGCTGCTCTTGCCGCCGCTCTTACTTAGACTTCTGCGGTTGCGGAGGAAACGAAAAAACAGAATGATATAGGAGGAAAGTGGCATCCCCGCGATCCCAATGAGTGCCAGAAGTGCCAGCGGCAGCGAGGTCAGGCAGAGCAGAATGATCCGGACGGTCAGCGTCAGCGAGAGCGTCAGGATCGGAAGCCCGGTGCCGGCGGCAAGGATGACCGCCTCGACCACATTTCGCGCCTTGAATAAGCCGCCGAAGAACGAACCGCCCTCAATAAAGTTGGGCGGGATCACATAGCTGTCCCGCTGTTCCTGACTCATAGGTTTTCACATCCGATCTTTTCTTTGCGGCGGGTTCGGCAGCTTCTGCACAATCTTTTCGTGATAGACAATCTTGCCGTCCTCCGTTTGATAGGGCTTTCGTTCTACAGTGTCCGCTGCGTACTGCTTATACCATGCAGCATCGTCCGCGGAGTAGACCTTGCTGTAATCGCCCTTCGGTTGGGCATACTGGTCGGCATGGTACATACAAAAATCAATGCCGCCCGGATGCTCCGGCGTGAACTCACGCCCCGTGATGCGGCCTCCGCCGATCTCCACGTCCTGATAGTGCGGAATGTTGGTTGCGTGTTCTCCCAACGCGGTGAAGCCCATGTAGGACATCAGAGAGCGCGTCGCGGTCTCGCCGGTGATGGAGCCGGTTGTGCGATAATCACCCTTGGCGACTGTGCCGATCACGTCGTTGGCAAACGCGCCGCCCTGATAAAGTGATTTTGCAAAAAGCGTTCCGCCGAAGCTGCGGAACTGCGTCGGTGCGGACGGGATCGGCGCAGGCCGGGCGGCAGGCGCTTCACTGGCTGGGGCAGAAGCGGGCGCTGCCGACGGCGTTCTGCTATGCAGAAATCTGCCGGGGCGCTCCTGCGCTTGAACCGTCCGCGCTGCAATGGTGGTTTTGGAAAGTCCATTGCGGACGGAGAAAAACTGTTTGTCGGATTGCGCAGTATGCTGCCGGGATTGCGATTCCACCTGTCCGAAGGTGGCGGCCCGTGTATCCTGCTGGGTATGTTGCGCCTGCTCACGCTGGGTAACACCGATCTGCTCCTGCTGCAAGGCAGACTGCATGACCTGCGACTGTTCCGTTCTGGCTTCTTCGCTGCTTGCATCAAATTCATCCGACTGCACCACAGAGCCGACAAACTCGCCCTGTTCTGACTGGAACGCCAGATGCGATGCCTGCTGATCCTCCGTATGCAGCGCCGCGTGGAACTGCTGCTCCTGCGCGGATTGTGTATCCTGATGCAGCTGGCTGGCATCCATGGAATGCTGGGATTCATGGAGTGCTTGCTGAGAGCGTTCCTGCTGCTCCGATTTTACAGCGCGGGAAGAAACCGTCTGCTGATTCTGGTCAAGCTGGCTGGTGTTCTGCCGCTGCTGCTCGGAAGCGGAATGCGAACCGGAATGGGCGTCGCTACTTGCGTGTGTCCGGCTGACAGTTGCCTCGGCCTGCTGCGGCTGGACGATGTTTTTCTCTGTCGTCGCCGTGCGCACAGCATCGCTTGCGATTTTGCGGCTTGCCATGCCGACGAGTCCGCCGCTGAAAAAGCCTGCCGCAGCCGCACTTCCGCCGCCGGGTTTTCCGGATGCAGGCGCAGAAGCGTGACGGCTGCGGCTTCCCAATGCGCTGCCAACCGCGCTGGTCGCGGTGTTGATGGCGCGCATGGCGATCATTGCTTCTGAGAGCATGGAGCCGCCGGTATGCCCAACGTTCAGACCGAGACTGGACAAGAAGCTGTCGATCTTCTGCGACACTTTCAAAAAGGCAATGGCGCACAGGAACCACACCAGCACGTTGCCGGAGACGGCTTCCTTGCCCGAAGCACTGACTGCAGATTCTACGTCACTTTCCGAAATGGCGAACGCACTGGTTGACATAACTAAAACAAGAGTGAGCATCAGCAGACAGTTCAAAAAGAATCGTTTTCTCATGGATACTCCTTATAGGGACAAAGGATTTGCGATAAACGTGCCGACCATGCTGGTAAACAGCCGCAGGCACCATGCGTTCATGAGCAGCAGGAACACCTGCCCGCCCAGCATCCGGCACCATGCCTTGAAGATGTTTGCTGTGGACTGAGAGCCGCCCATCGAGAACGCGACCGGCGCGGTGTAAACAAGCACACCGAGCAGGATATACCGCTCGGCGGCTTCAAAGAGCAGCTTCAGATAGTTCCACGCCAGCAGTACAACGATGATGAGCACGATCAGCGTGACCGCGCCGTTTGCGCAGGCGCCGATGATGACCAGCATGACGGAATTGAAATCCGCAAAGCTGAGCGGCGGCAGCTCTGACGATAAGATCCAGTCGTATGGCGTGCCGCCGATCCTCAGGACAATCTCGACGATGCTTTTTGCACAGTAGGTGAGTGTGATGAAGATCCCCGCACGGAGGGTGAGTTTGACCGGGTGTTCCGCTTCAAAGCCTGCACCCAGCCAGTAGTTTTTGAACAGGTTCCAGACCCACATCAATAAAATCAGGCCGATACCGATGGCGGTGAAAATATCATACATTGTTTCGGCTGCTGGGAAGTAACGCAGAAACGTGTCCATCCCGCAGCCGAGCGCACCGAGTACCGACGTGTTGATGAGGTCCAGACCGTGCATGATCTGTTCGGAGATCCATTCGACAACGCCGTCAAGAATCCCCATGTCTTATGCCGTCCACTGGCCACCGGAGAAGAACGGCGTGACATAGGCCATGATGAAGCCAAGACCATTCAGGATCGCCCAGGTGATTGCGATGCGTTTGAGCCATGCACGCGATTCCTCGACCGTCCGACCGCTGCGGGAGAAATTCATCATCAGCAGTGCGACGGACGCGGTGACGATGGCGGCGATGGTAGAGATGAGAAGAATTTGTTGATAGACGTCCTTCATGATCTCCGTTGCCTTTTCCCAGATCGTCGTGGCCGAAGCCGGCTGGATCAGAAGCGGCAGAATACTGACACCGAGCCAAGCGGCGTAGAGCCAGCGCCCGGGGCTTTTCCTCGGCGGCGGAAGCTGCGGCAGGTTGTTGGTTGTGTTCAAAGATGCTCCTCCTTTTCTTTTCCCGATGCAAAAAGCAGACGCCCGGTACAGGTGTCTGCTCGCAACAAGATTCAGTTTTATATGCTTTTGAGCATCTTCAGTATAGCATATCCGGATTTGCGCCGAAAGAGCAAAACGGTGCCAATGTTGTGTCAATACTGTGGCGCATTTTTCATTATTTGTGGTCACAGCAAGTTACAAGCAAGTTAAATTCTTTTGCTATCTGGGTATTTTGCTTCTGTTTTCGTCCCATATCTTGCGTTTTTTGCTCTCAAAACATATCAAACCGCTTCTTCGAGCAAATTGTCAGCAAGTTAACTCATGCCCAGATAGGAATATATTTCATGTATCTCGGAGCTGTCGTCGGATCAAGCGGTTTGATGAGTTCCGATGCAACCGCTTCTTTGATCAGCCGTGATATCGTACCTGACGCAGAATCTTTTAATCCGAATCGTTCTCTTAGGGAACTGTTTGTCAACTGTTCGCCTTGCACATGCTTAATACAGGCATGCAAATAACAGGCCCACAGTTTATCCTCCATAGAGATGTTGGAGAAAGGCATTTCAGAAAATAAGGTAACTCTGGTGCTGTCCTCAAATAATTCGATCTTCGGAGCCGGGAGCTGATATAGCTCGCAAGTGATAACAATTTTATCCCAACCAGTACCCAATTCTTCGCACATTCTGAGCCGACGCATTAAGGATGCCAGTTTCTCGTTTCTGGATTTCGGCGGGTTATCGATAATGCGTCGTACATCTACAAGCGGTGTTCCGGAATTTGTAATCTCAATACGTTTTTCAAAAATCTCGACCACAGGACCTGTTCCTGTCACAGAAAAGTCCTGATGGATCAATGCGTTTGCGACCGCCTCTCTGACTGCGATACTCGGATAGGCTGTTTTCTTCTCACGTAGTGCACCAGCAATCACTTCCTGTGTCGGAAGCAATGCTTCAATATACTTAATCAGCCCCTCAAAACCGACCACGTAACCTTTTCCACCAACATCCTCCTTCAGCATATTTAGGCGATTATTACCTTGGTATTGCACAACACGAATGGCTTTACGGGAAATGCGGGGGAAATCAGTCAGTCGTTTGGCAAAAAGAATCGCGCCAAGATTCGTAATGGCAAAGAGCCCATTGTCCTGTCTGACGATAATGCCTTCCTCCACCATGTAATGGGCAACACCGTTATTGTCGGACGGTTGTGGAATGTTCCGGATATCAAAATATACGGTAAAGTCCAACAGGCGCAAAGCGTCGGCAAGCTCCAAGTCCTGTTTTGTATAACGTTCTTCAAATTTTGTGTTGCGGATTCTGTCCCACAACTGCGCTTGTAAAGCGGGGAACTCATTCAATTTCTTTGTATAACTCCCTACTCTGATATAGTCAACCTTCTCAAACATCACAGTCTGATTGGCTGCTCTATATATTATGAGTACGCCCACATTCTTACCATTCATAGGAACCGTGTGAAATTCAAAATCTGCGTTGCGGGAGAGTAAGGAGCGCAACCAATTCTCCAACTCCTGATTACCCTTTTTAAGAGTCTGTAAGTTGTAATCTGTACCAACAATCTCGTGGGTCTTGTCATCAATTCCCCACAGCATGTAGGCACTGCTTTTTTCACACATAGCTGCACTGTTTGCCAGTGCGCTGATGTCCTGACCGATCATAGTCGGCTCATAGTTGTTGTGTTTAAACTCCAACCACTGAGTTTCATTGGGCAGATTCCGCAACTCATTTACAAGTTTATCTAAATTTTCCACGTTACTGCCTCCTTATAATAGTCTGATTCGCCCGGTGAATAGTTCACGTATCATATATCTGAACCCTTCAAAAATGCGCTGGACAACATTTCTGTTATCCAGCGCTTGCTGTTGAATGGTGGCGGTTTTCTGCTGGCTGTTAGCCGCGGCACCCTTCAAAGTAACTAAATAATCCTAACATTTAACCTGTTCAGGCACAGTATGGCTTATCGTACCGCCGCACGGGAAACGTTTATACTTTCATATTCATTATATGTGCCATCCGCTATTTTGTCAATCAGGAATGAGCATCAGCACGTTACCAGCAGGAATATGGGGACGGCAACGAATTTTACAGTGATTTTCTTGATAAATCATCTTGCTGGTGATACAGTGGTAGTGTGGAGGTGAACGATGCCAAACTGTTGGCGTTGGCATCTGATCGTATGGCGAAGGCAGATTTCGCAGCGTTTGTACCAGCAGAGAGTTTCTATAAAGAGTTTGGTATCACGCAGGACAGTTTAGACAAAACTGATGAAGTAGACATCGGATAGGTTAGAAGCTAGGATACTCAAAATTTTTGAATGCCTTACGGGCAAGGTGGTTTTCTGAGCGCCTTGCCCGCCAATATTCAACTTACTGCAAAAACTCCCTCACGATCTCCGCACTATCCTGAGCGGTATATCCCCACAACACCGAGCTGAGTACCTCGACGGCTTCTTTGCGCTTCCGGTAATACGTCCGGGTGCTGATGTCGCGGATATGTGGGCGAAGCTGGTCGATGATTTCCTCGACGTTCTGTAACTCCTGCGGGGAGAGGTAGGCGTAATAAAGCAGCCAGTAAAATTCCTCGCCGTTCTTGTGCTTGGCGCGCATGAGATCCACAGCGCTGTCTACAAGGCAGAGCATTTTATGGCTCTGCTCGATGCACTTTGCCTGATGCTCCAGCTCTGTGCCGGAGAGATCCGCGCCGGCCAGATAGACGGATTCCAGAAAATCCTCGATTGTTTTACCGTAGTCGATTCGGAACCGATTCCGGACCTGCCGCACGGAAACCTCCAGACTCCATACCACGTCGCGGTATTTCCGCAGCAGTGTCCATGTATCGTGATAGTGCGGGGCTTCGGTCACGTCTGCTACGGGCAGCTTATTCTTCGCCATCGTCGTTTGCTCCTTTCTGCTGGATCGTGAGTTCAAAATACCGCGTTTGCGTGCCGCCGCAGAAGAGCATCAGCCCCAACCGAAGATCCTCCGTTTCGTGCTCCCATAAGACTCCGACGCAATCGGATAAGGGATATAACCTATACTGGAACCGGGGGCAGGTCGTACAGCAAACACCCTGTGTTTTCAAGAGCTTCAGGACTTCGGCAATCAGAATCTCTGTGTGCGATTTTGAAACGCTGATCGAGCAATCTGATGCGCAGTCCGGTTGAGCCATATCCTGCGCGCAGTCCTGTACACGGATACAGAGGTTCAGTGCCATTGCTACTTCCTCCTTGTCAACCATAACATCGGAGATCTGAAACATGGTGGACAGGTAGTTCTGCAAGTAGATCGCCGTTCCGCTGCGGCCGGGAAATGAGAACGTCTTAATATATTCCAGCCGCGCAAATTTGCCGAGGATACGTCCGGCGGTCGCCTTAGACACGCCCCAGCGTTTGCCAAGCTCTGCATAGGAAACAAGCGGGCTGCCGGTGCCGTTTCGCAGATAGACGACAGGACCAGCCTCAGAACCAGCGACCTGATGGTCGTTATAGATCGCATTCAGCCAGAGATCGAGCAGCGCATCCATTTCGGAGCATCTTCCCAAACTGAGCAATCGTGACGCTGCGCTCATGGGCAGAAAGAAGAATCCGGAATCTTTCTGGCACGGGCAGCTATAATCCAGTACAGTGTTATAGCGCGGCCAGTCGAGGATGCGGTACTGCACAAGCTGTCCGCGGCCGATTAAGTCGTATTCGATGAAGTGGTGTCGCTGGAGAGAGTCAAGGTGGCGCAAAAGCTGACGGTTTGTGCGCGCGCGGAACCACGTCCGCAGCTCCCGCAGCGGGCAGATCCACTGACCGGGATGCACGATGTAGCTGATGCCGTCGTACCGTTGGTAGGACGTCCGGAAGTTTGCGTAGCAGCAAAGCACCGCATAATGAAAAAGACCGGAACACCCGTTTGTACGGATGCTCCGGTCTGCGATCAGACTCTGTATGAATTGCCGGTAGATGCGGCATTTGGGGTAGTCTACGATTTGCTTGATTTCAAGTTTATATTCAGTCATGACAGAGACTCCTTCCGAAAAATATGAATATAAATACAGTTAGGATAAGAGGCGTGCGTTGAGCATCAGAACACAAAAAGCGCGGGAAATAGCGGATGCTGTTTCCTGCGCTTTTGATGAAAATATATAGAATCTTTCATTGTTCTGATGTGTTGGGCTCTGACTTCGAGATGAACACCGCACCAATTCCGCACCAATTTGCCGTGAAACGGCATGATGTTATATGGAATTATATGAAGTGTAAGGCCTAAAAAAGCTAGAATTTTCAACGCTTTGTAGCGTTACATGAACTTATATGAAGATATGAAAAAAGGCTCGTGTATTACGATACCTAATTTCATATCCTTCGTCTCCTTGCCCGGGCGATCAGGCCCGGTTCGATCGTGATAGGTAGATTATAAAGCAGCGGGGCAGATTTTTCAACAGGGAAACGAAAAAGTCCGGCGGAGCCGGACTTTTGGGGGTTATTTGCGGGTGGGGGCGGTACCGGCGCGGCGGCTGTAGAGGCGGGCGAGACCACCCTCGCTCGTCTCGCGGAAGGCGCGGTTCATGCTGATGCCGGTCTCATACATCGTGCGCACGACCATATCGAACGAGATCGTTCGCGTGCCGACCAGCATGTGCGCGAGGTTCGCCGAGTCGATGGCGCGCTTGGCGGCGACGGCATTGCGCTCGATGCAGGGGATCTGCACAAGACCGCAGATGGGGTCGCAGGTGAGGCCGAGATGATGCTCCATGGCGATCTCCGCCGCGTACTCGACCTGCTCGATCGGGAACTCCATCAGCTCACACATGGCGGCGGCCGCCATGGAACATGCCGAGCCGACCTCCGCCTGACAGCCGCATTCGGCGCCGGAGATGGATGCGTTGCGCCGGATCAGATTGCCGATGATGCCCGCCACGCCGAGCGCGTGCGCCATGCGCAGGTCGGAATAGTGGTATTTGCCCTGCAGATACATGAGGACTGCGGGCAGCACGCCGCAGCTGCCGCAGGTGGGCGCGGTGACGATGGTGCCGTTGGCGGCGTTCTGCTCCGCCGCGGCGAAGGCGTAGGCGCAGACGAGCTGCAGCTCGCGCACCTGCGGGATCTCCTGCGCGTGCTGGCGTTCGTAGAGATATTTGGCCTTGCGCTGCACGTTAAGCCCGCCGGGCAGGATGCCGGTCGCCTCCAGTCCCTCCTCGACCTCGCTGCGCATGGCGCGCCAGATCTGCTGCAGAAAGTCCCAGATCTCCGGGCCCTCGTTCAGCTCGACGTACTCGCGCAGCGAGATATAGCGCCAGCGGCAGTACTGCGCGATCTCCGCGAAGGAGTTTTCAGGGTAGATCTCCTCCGCGCCGGCCGCTTCGCGGCCCTCGATGACGATATCGCCGCCGCCGATGGACTCCACGCGCATCGACGCGATCTTTTCTTCGCCCTTGTAGGCGGCAAAATCGAGCGTGTTCGGGTGCTTGAGATCGTCGGGGTCCTTGTCGGAGAAGATGATCTCCGTCGGCGTGGGGGACAGGACCTCGCTCAGCACGCGGTCGGTGCCGTGGCCGACGCCGGTCAGGGCCAGCGAGCCGTAGAGCGTGACTTCATAGCGCTCCGCGTCGGGATGCTCCTGCTTGAAGATGCGGGCCGCGCGCTCCGGCCCCATGGTGTGGGAGCTGGACGGGCCCTTGCCGATTTTATAAAGATCACGAATGGATTTCATGATATGTGCCTCCGGTATCGTAATGTATCTGCATGATAGCAGAGGCCGCCGGAAATTACAACCCCGTAGATCCCCTTTTATTTGGAATTTGAGCTCCGCCGGGCCAGCGCCTCCAGCGCCAGCTCGCCCGCGAGCTTGAACAGCGTATCGCGCAGCACCTGCTCGATCGGCAGGCCGGCCGCGCGGGCGACAGAGGCGTAGAATTCCTCCGTCGCCTCGTCGAGCGGGATACAATAGATCATGGCTTCAGACCCTCCAATAAACCTGCGTTCAGGTAGTTCATCTTATGTACAGACGCTTGACAAGTGTGATAGAATAAAGCTATTGACTGAAAAAGTATTTCCGAAAGGATGAACCGATATGGCGAAAGAGAAGAAAGTGGAGCAGATCACCGATATGGAGGTCGATTTTGCCCAGTGGTACACCGATATCTGCCGCAAGGCCGAGCTGGTCGAGTATGCGTCGGTCAAGGGCTTTACGATCCTGCGCCCGTACGGCTACGCGATCTGGGAGAACATCCAGCGCATCATGGATGCCGAGTTCAAAAAGACCGGCCATGAGAACGTGGCGATGCCCGTCCTGATCCCCGAAAGCCTGCTGAAAAAAGAGGGCGAGCTCGTCAACGGCTTCGCGCCTGAGGTCGCCTGGGTCACGATGGGCGGCAGCGAAAAGCTCGAGGAGCGTCTGGCCTTCCGCCCGACGTCCGAGACCATGTTCTGCGACCACTGGTCCCGCGTCCTGCAGACCTACCGCGAGCTGCCGATGCTCTACAACCAGTGGTGCTCCGTCATCCGCTGGGAGAAGACGACCCGTCCGTTCCTGCGCAGCCGCGAGTTCTGGTGGCAGGAGGGCCACACCATCCACGAGACCGCCGAGGAAGCCATCCACGAGACCGAGCAGCAGCTGAAGTGCTATGCCGATTTCTTTGAGAACGTCCTCGCCATTCCCGTCGTCCCCGGCCAGAAGACCGAGAAGGAAAAGTTCGCCGGTGCGGAAGCGACCTACACCGTCGAGTGCCTCATGAAGGACCACAAGGCGCTGCAGGGCGCGACCAGCCACTACTTCGGCGACAAGTTCTCCCGCGCCTACAACGTGACCTTCACCGGCCGCGACAACAAGCTGCAGTACCCGTTCCAGACCTCCTGGGGCTCCACCACGCGCATGATCGGCGCGGTCATCATGGCCCACGGCGACAACAACGGCCTCGTCCTGCCGCCCAAGATCGCGCCCATCCAGGTCATCGTCCTGCCCGTCGCCATGCACAAGGCGGGCGTGCTGGAAAAGGCCGCGGAGCTGAAAGATCGTCTGGTGAAGGCGGGCCTGCGCGTCAAGCTTGACGATTCCGACAACTCCATGGGCTGGAAGTGCGCGCAGTATGAGATGAAGGGCGTGCCCGTGCGCGTCGAGATCGGCCCGCGCGACATCGAGGCCGGGCAGTGCGTCCTCGTCCGCCGCAACGACGGTGAGAAGACGGTCGTCGCCCTGGAAAACCTCGAAGCCGCTGTCGCCGAACAGCTCGAGCTCGTGCAGAAGGGCATGTTTGAAAAGGCAAAGCAGAACCTCGATAACCATATCTACGAAGCCCATTCGCTCGAAGAGGCCAAGCAGCTGCAGGCCGAGCACGGCGGCTTCATCAAGACGATGTGGTGCGGCGAGCTGGAGTGCGAGCTGAAGATGAAGGAGGAGGGCGGCATGTCCTCCCGCTGCATGCCGCTCAAGCAGGAGCATCTCGGCGATACCTGCCCGATCTGCGGCAAGCCCGCCAAGAAGATGATCTACTGGGGCATCGCGTATTAAAAAAGATAAAAGGTGCAGCCCATCGGACTGCACCCTTTTTGTATGTTACGGTTCCTTTTCCATCCGCGCCAGGTCGGCGAGCGTGTAGCGGCCGAGG
>OMDC01000053.1_pt1 | contig 64775 bp, 58 predicted proteins | sample 1674201 | NCBI WGS metagenome assembly OMDC01 (sample SAMEA103958152, study PRJEB25191) | human gut metagenome | biome: human-associated habitat [ENVO:00009003]; feature: intestine environment [ENVO:2100002]; material: feces | place: Germany | collected 2013/2015 | reverse complement strand
AGACCAAGGAAGAAGACGGCATCATCAACGCGGGGTACGCTGTTTGGCGTGAGTGCATTGCAGAGATTATCGCCATTGAGCTTGACGATAGCTGCGAAATCGTCCCCCTCAAGGAGAAGGCAGATGTACTCCGGCAGTTCAAAGGCGAAATTGAGCCGGTGGACGGGAAACTGGCAGTCAGTGAAATTCTGGCGGCTGTTATGACCAGCTCAGAGATTGAGGCATCCCAAACATGGGAGAAAGCAGAAACGGCCATCCTTAGCCTGAACCTGTTCGATACCCCGCCGGAGATGGATCTGTTCCGCCTTGTCTATGCACAGCTCCGCACCACATTCCTTGAGATTGATGTGGACTTCATCCATGAGCTGGGCTATCTATACTTAAATATTCTTTCTCTGGCTGTCATCCGCAATTTGCGCCAAAACTGATTTGTTAAAGTTGGGAGTGAGTAAAACGATGGAGAAAATGGAGAACATTGTATTCGACCGTAACTATGAAGAAGACAAGCCTGACCCACTGGCTCAAGCAATTTTTGACCGGGTAAACGCCCCCGGTGGCTTTTTAGAAGAGTTTTCAAAAAAGATGGATGCTATCCCAAAGGTGATAGTCCCGAAGGATAAAGAAAACTACGAGTATTTATTGGAAAGATGCGATGAGTTTGCAAAGCGTCATCACGGCAAGATTCATGGTGTCGTTGACTTTGAACATTGGGATGCCCACATCGACCTGACGCTGCCTATGCTTGAGTTTGATGATTCGGAGGATATGTCGCTCTTAAAAGACATCGGGGAAAAGGCGCATTATTGCTGCATTACCACGCAGGAAGACGGCAAGTTCCGTTTTCATGTTATGATCAATTATTTTGAGGAAATCATGTCGGAGGAATACGGCGACTATCTGAAATTTGAAACGCTTGCTGAGGACGAAGAGCTGGCGGCTATGCTCAATATAGGTATCAGCGAGGAAGATGAAGCCGTTGTCCGTTTGATTGGGGAAATCCTCGACCGGTTTGACAATGAAACTCATGTGGACAAGACCACCGCATTTAAGGCAGTAGCCAGCTACTTAATTCAGAAAGACCCTGACGCAATCAGTTATGAGCTGATTGCCGCCACGCTCACCGCCTTATTGGAAAAAGTTTTGGACGATGAAAAGCACAAGGAGGACTGAACCATGAAATATCTTCTCTACCGCTCCTTTGGAAATCTTGAGAAAGATGTCAAGAAGCACGAGCTGGTTGCCGTTGAGTACGGAAAAGACATTGACGATGTGACCGATGCGCTGATTAAAGCGGCTGCGGATGACCTTGCCGGTATGCCGGAATATGAGAGCTGCGAGACAGCGGCCTATGCGCCGGAGCCGATTAAAGACTTTCGGAAGATACGGCGCTATCAGTATGAGATGACGGGCATTGTCTATCCGCCGAATGCCGATAAGAACATTCTGATCGACTTTGGCATTGTAGAAACACAAGAATAAATAAGCGTGCTTGCTCTTCTAAAGATCTGATATAAAGAGCAGCAAGCCCTATATAGGAGCAGTGAAACAAAAGTGATTATTTTGATTACCGGTGCGTCTCACACAGGAAAAACTCTGTTGGCTCAAAAACTCCTCGAAAAATACAACTATCCGTATTTGTCGATTGACCATTTGAAAATGGGGATGATTCGCAGTGGAAACACACAGCTTACACCTGTGAGCGATGATACCGAATTGACGATGTTTTTATGGCCGATTGTCCGGGAAATAATTAAAACCGTGATTGAAAATCGGCAAAATTTGATTATTGAGGGATGCTACATTCCATTTGACTGGAAAAAAGATTTTACTGACGAATACCGCAAAGATATACGAGGCTATTGCCTTGCGATGAGTGAAAACTACATAAGAATGCATTTCGATGACATAAAACAATTTGCAAATGTTATTGAAAACCGTTTAGATGATGAGGATTGTACTTTAGATAATGTGTTGAAAGATAATGCGCGTACCTTGTCTCTTGCGAAAGAAAATGATCTGGACTATATACTGATTGATGGTGAATACAAAATAGATATAGCGTTATTTTGATGACTTCCCATTGTAAAGTTGACAATGAAGATGGGTGATTTTGAAAAGTTGAAAGGCGGGTGGAATTGTGCCCCTTCAAATTGTACGAAACGACATCACAAAGATGAAGGTTGATGCTATCGTCAACGCGGCAAACAGTTCCCTTCTGGGAGGCGGCGGTGTTGACGGCTGCATCCACCGGGCTGCAGGGCCGGAGCTGCTTGCCGAGTGTAGGACGCTAGGCGGCTGCGAAACCGGCAGTGCGAAAATCACAAAGTGATATAGGCTTCCCTGCAAGTATGTGATCCACGCCGTCGGCCCGCGCTGGCGGGACGGCAAGCATGGAGAACGGGAAAAGCTTGTTTCCTGCTATCGCACTTCTCTGGCGTTGGCGAAGGAACACGGCTGTGAGACGGTTGCCTTTCCGCTGATTTCATCGGGTATATACGGCTATCCGAAAGACCAGGCGTTGAAGGTTGCCATAGACACAGTCAGCGACTTTCTTCTGGAAAATGACATGACGGTCTATATCGTCATTTTTGACCGCAAAGCATATCAGATTGGCGAGAAGCTGTTCTCTGACATCGCCGCATACATAGACGATAACTATGTGGACGAACATACTGACAGCCGTTCAGAGCAGTTTCGCCGGATGCAGATGCTTTCGGATGAGCCGGAAGAAGAGACATTCGGTGCCCCGCTGGCTCCAATGGCGGCGAGTGCAAAAACGCTGGATGATGCCCTTTCGCAGATCGACGAAAGCTTTTCCGAAATGCTGCTTCGTAAAATCGACGAGAAAGGCATGACTGACGCGCAGTGCTACAAGAAAGCAAATATCGACCGCAAGCTCTTCTCGAAGATCCGCAGCGACCGTCTGTATAAACCGTCGAAGCCCACGGCGCTTGCCTTTGCGCTTGCCTTGGAGCTTCCGCTGGATGAAACGAAAGAAATGCTCATGAAGGCGGGCTTTGCCCTCTCACACTCCAACAAGTTTGACATCATTATTGAATATTTCATCGAGCATGGGAACTACAATGTTTTCGAGATCAACGAGGCTCTGTTCGCCTTTGACCAGAGCTTGCTTGGAGCGTAAGGAGATAGATATGGGTAATTATGTAAAGAAGAAAAAGGATATGGTCTTTCAAAGTGTCGATTCTCTGCAACAAGTGGTCAATGTCCTGAATGAAGCCGCTGTTGCAGTAAACGACAAAACAAGAACTATCCGGCATAGCGCAATTCCAGAGGTTTTGACGGGGGCTTTGGGCGCTGGAATTGGAGGTGTAGGTTCCTTCCTTGCGCTCTACGGTCTGGGTACAGTGGGCTTATCTGCGGCTGGAATCACTTCGGGTCTTGCAGCAGCAGGGGCTATCGTTGGCGGAGGAATGGTGGCGGGTGTGTTCGTCTTGGCTGCTCCGGTAGCTGCCCTTGCTGCGGGAGGGGTTGGTGTTGCCGCTCATCTCAAGAGCAAACAGCTCAGGCAAGAGAAAGAACGCCTCTACAAAGAAGCCATTCAAAAGCACGAAGGTATAATCAAGGCGCTAAAAGAGGAAGCCGATGCAGCCAAAGAGCGCATTGACTACTTGCAAAGCCTTAATATCCTTCTACAACAAGCGATCAAAGATTTGAGCAAGGATTTGGGCGTTGCATAGGAGGGCGAATATGGGTAATCTGGTTTTCAACAGCAAAGACTCCATGCAAAACCTCATAAAGCTTGTGAATGAAGCAGCCGAGGCGGTTGGAAAGGTTTTTGGCGGTGGAAAAGGGACCGGAGCATTTGTTTTGACTGCTCCTGTGGCTGCATTGATCGTCTCCGGTGTTGCAGACTACATAGATGATAAACAGCAAAAACAGATCCAAGCTGAAAAGGAGCGTCTTCAAAAAGAGGCAATAAGTAAACAAGCGGCACTGATTCAAGCATTAAGAGACGATGCACAGATGAGCCGCGAGCGTCAAGATTACTTGGAGAGCCTGAATCAGCAGCTACAAAAAGCATTGGAGGATTTCCAGAGAGAGGTGGTACAGGATGAGCAAGTATAACTATTCGGATTTTGAAAGACAGTTGAATATGGTACTTGCACATCAGTCTGCGGAGCTTTCTGAAATACATTTCCCATCTACTGAAAGTGCCGATGCTTGTATTGCATCCAGCGAGGCGCTGTTGAGAAAACTCGGTTATAAAATTGAAAAGCCTAATTTGCAGGTTGTCTCAAATAATCGAAGGACGGTGATTGTTCCTAAATGGGAGTCCCTTTGCCTTGAAGCTGAGCGTCATGTTGGCACAGACTGCGATTTGGAAGCACTCTTTACAGAAGATGAATTGAGAGAAAACTCTGCCGCAGTCAGGAAGCTCAATGCCGAATATGCGGCACTAAATCGTCTTGACAGAATGGATGTTGCAATCAGTGCTTTTGCCGCTTTGACAAGCGCAGCTATTGACATTCTTCTTGTGGGGATTCCGAAGAAGGGGCCAGAAGGATTGTCGGCTGGGACGCTCTCAAACTATATCCGGGACTATTTTGAGAAAAAATACCCGGAAGATGAAATGCAAAAGTTGGCTAACAGCAAAGAAAGCAAAGTGCCTTACGATGCGCAGGACAACCGGAATACCACTGAGTATGTTCAAGGCTTATCGGCATACTATCATCGGCTTCTCTCTCTGGGGCATGATCCATTGCTGGGGCTTGTTGTTGGCGTAGTTGATATTCTTACAGGCAGGATGACAACAATCGACAAAGCTGGTAACATTGTCTCTCAGGTTATGGAGAATTATGCCGACCGGAAAGAGAGCGATATTTTTGCAGCGATTGCCAAGCAGATCATTCATTTCAAGACGGACATAACAACCTCGATGGGCTTACCGGCTCCACTGATGGGACTTTTCAATCTTTTGCAATTTGGGAGCATCGGCGAAGAAGAACAGACGATTGCCGAGATTGTTCAAGGTATGTACTACGAGGGATATGACTTTATCCATTTTTGCTCGTTATCAATCCCCGTAATGGTATCAGAGGTGATTGTTAGGCTTGGATATGCAGTTAAGCGCATCAAGGAAGGTCATAGCATTCGATCCTCTATTCCTATTTCTCTCGACAGAAAGAGGCACCCCAAACTGGCGACCATGCTGTTTATAGCTAACGCAGGAGCGACAGCAGCAAATGCAGGAAAAATTTATTTCACAAAAAATCCGATGGCGATAAATTATCCCCAATGGATCGCTTTTGCGAAATACTCATACACGCAACTCAAATGGGTGATTGTCAAGAAGCCCGAAATGCAGGATGCTTATGTAAGGGGGAAAATTGAAGATGAGCTATTCAATGTATTGAGCAGCACAAATGAGATGTTTGAGGACTTCACTAAAGATTATATTGTAGTTTTTGAATAAGAAAAGGAGGCAACCGAAGCATGAAACAGCGCACCTATATCGCAATCGACCTGAAAAGCTTTTATGCTTCGGTTGAGTGCCGTGAGCGCGGCTTAGACCCGCTCGACACAAACCTTGTTGTAGCGGATGAAAGCCGGACAGATAAGACCATCTGCCTTGCGGTCACGCCCTCGCTCAAGAGTTATGGCATCTCCGGGCGCGGAAGGCTGTTTGAAGTCAAACAGCGCGTCAAGGAAGCAAACGCTGGGCGGCAGCACGACGCGCCAGGGCGAAGGCTCTCAGGCTCGTCGTACCTCTTCTCCGAGCTGCAAGAGAACCCTTCTCTTGCGATAGACTTCATCATCGCGCCGCCCCGCATGGCGTACTACATGGAGTACAGCACCCGTATCTATCAGGTTTACATGAGGTATGTTGCGCCGGAGGACATCATCGTCTACTCCATCGACGAAGTGTTCATGGATGTCACGGACTACCTTGCCACCTACGGCCTCTCGCCCCATGACCTTGCAATGAAGCTCATACTGGATGTCCTCTTGACCACTGGCATCACGGCGACCGCCGGGATTGGCACCAACCTCTATCTCTGCAAAGTGGCGATGGATATTGTCGCCAAACACATACCAGCAGACGAGAATGGAGTCCGCATTGCGGAGCTGGACGAGATGAGCTACCGGAAAGCGCTTTGGTCACACCAGCCCCTCACCGACTTTTGGCGTGTAGGCAAAGGGTACGCCAAGAAGCTTGAGGAAAACGGGATGTTCACAATGGGCGATATTGCCCGCCGTTCCGTCACAGATGAGGACTTGCTCTACAAGCTCTTTGGCAAGAATGCGGAGCTGCTGATTGACCACGCATGGGGCTGGGAGCCTTGCACGGTTGAGGCAGTTAAGGCGTACAAGCCAGAAAGCAACAGCTTAGGATCGGGACAGGTACTACACCAGCCTTATGAAGCAGATAAGGCGCGCCTCGTTCTCCGGGAAATGGCGGATAATCTGTCAATGGATTTGGTGAGCAAGGGCTTTGTCACCGACCAGCTCGTTGTCACGATAGGCTATGACATTGAGAACCTGACCGACCCGGAGCGCCGGAAAAAGTATCACGGCGATATAGTAAAAGACCATTATGGGCGCCAGATACCGAAGCATTCCCACGGCACAATCAATCTGGGGCGGTACACATCTTCCACAAAGCGGATTATGGATGCCGCCGGTGAACTCTTTGACCGGATCACAGACAAGAATCTGCTCATCCGACGGTTGAATGTCACGGCAACTCATGTAATTGACGAAGCCTCTGCACCCTCAGCAAACGGAGATTTTGAGCAGCTTGACCTCTTCACTGATTATGCGGCACTCGATGCCAAGCGGAAGCAGGAAGATGAAGAGCTTGCGAAGGAAAAGCGGGTACAGCAAGCCATGCTCACCATCAAAAAGAAGTTTGGGAAGAATGCCATTCTCAAGGGGATGAACCTTGAGGAAGGAGCAACAGCGAAGGACCGGAACGCACAAATCGGAGGGCATAAGGCATGAGTGACGAATACAAAGACATCATCTATCTTCCCCACCATGTCTCGTCGAAGAGGCCGCAGATGCCGATGCTGGACAGGGCTGCGCAGTTCTCCCCGTTTGCCGCTCTCACCGGATATGATGACGCAATTCATGAAACCGGACGGTTGACAGATGAAAAGATCGACCTCAGTGAAGAGGAAAAAGAGGCGCTGGATAGGAAGCAACAGATCCTCATGGAAAGACTTGGCGACCATCCCGCTCTGACCGTAACCTACTTCGTCCCGGATGCAAAGAAGTCCGGCGGAGCGTATGTGACAAAGGATGGAAACCTCAAAAAGATAGACGGGTTTGAGCGCTGGATGATGCTCACAGACGGGACGAAAATCCCGCTGGATGATGTCGCCGACATTGAAAGTGAGCTGTTCCGCGATCTGTTTTGAATGTCGCTTTCCATGCGACCAAACCAAAGGCTATTTCTCCTATACTGTGACTGTAAGCAAAAGCAGTCACAGTTTTTCTATATGGGAGGAATTATCATGAAAATGAACTTAACCGAGATCGTTTTTATCCTTGACCGCAGCGGCTCTATGAGCGGGCTGGAAGCCGACACCATCGGCGGCTTTAACTCAATGATCGCCAAGCAAAAGAAGCAGGACGGCGAAGCGCTCGTCTCCACAGTCCTTTTTGACAATGTGAGCGAGGTTATCCATGACCGCGTGAATATCCGGGATATTCAACCGATGACCGACAAGGACTATACCGTTCGCGGCTGCACTGCTCTTCTGGATGCCATCGGAGGCGCAATTCATCACATCGGGAATATCCATAAGTATGCCAGACCGGAGGATGTCCCGGAGCATACGCTGTTTATCATCACCACGGACGGAATGGAGAACGCCAGCCGGTTTTACAGCAGCGACCGGGTGAAGAAGATGATCCAGCGTCAGAAAACGAAGTATGGTTGGGAGTTCCTGTTCCTCGGCGCAAACATCGACGCAGTGGAAACGGCACGGCACTTTGGGATCGGAGCCGACCGAGCCGTCAACTACAACTCTGACAGTGCCGGAACGCAGCTCAATTATGAGGTGTTGAACGATGCCATCTCTGCCGTCCGCAGCAGCGCCCCGCTTGGTGCGGATTGGAAAAGCCGGATTGATGAGGACTACGAGAAACGCGGGAAAGGCGAAAAAAGATAAATCGGATAAGAATGGAAAGAGATGCTTTTTGAGCGTCTTTTTTCGGTTGAAACCGGACAAGCGGCAAAAAAATGTCCGTTGTAAAGTGAAGGGGATTTTTACGGGGAGAAGCACCGGGAATACGATTTTGAGAGAATAGCAAGCACAGCCGGTGTCCGTACACACGGCGATTTTCGAGTAAGGGAACCCTGCCCTTACTCTTCAAAATGCTTGTTGGGATGTCTCCCAAACCCTCTATCTTTACGAAAGGACAGATTGCCTATGGCAAATAGAACAAGGCCAATACGCATTGAGTTTTGCGTATCGGAAAATGAGCATCGGATCATCAAATCAAAGATGGCGCAGCTCGGAACAAACAATATGGGCGCGTATCTCAGAAAGATGGCGATTGACGGCTATATCATCAAGGTGGACTACACCCAGCAGAAGAAGCTTGCCGCCGCTGTCAGCCGTGCAGCGTCAAATATCAATCAGATTTGCCGCCGTATCAATTCAAAGGGAAACCTTTATGAGGATGATGTCGCCGAGCTGAAAGAGAGGCAAAAGGAAATATGGCAGTTACTAAAATCAAGCCAATCCGAGGAACTGTAAACAAGGCGCTTGCCTACATCCTCGACCCGGAAAAGACTGACGATCAGCTCTATGTTTCCTCTTTCGGCTGTGCAGCCAGCGACGCGGCAGCAAAGGAATTTGAGTGGACACGAAATCTCGCTGCCCAGCAAGGAATGCAGATGCCGAAGGTGATTGCCCGACACCTGATTCAATCCTTCGACATCGGAGAAGTCACGCCGGAGATGGCGCATGAAATCGGAAAACAGTTTGCCGACGAATGGCTGAAAGGCAATTATGAATATGTGATCGCCACCCACATCGACAAGGGGCATTGCCATAATCACATCATCTTCAATGCTGTCAATTTTGTAGACTACCATGCCTATCGGAGCAACAAGCGGACATATCGAGAAATGCGCCAACTCAGCGACGAAATCTGTAAGGAACATGGGCTTTCCGTGATCCCACCCTCACAGAGCAAGGGCATGGACTACAAGGAATACACAGAGGCTAAACGCGGCACAAGCTGGAAGCAAAAGCTCAAGCAGACCATCGACCGCTGCATCATCACAGCGAAGGATTACGATGAGTTTTTGAAACTCATGCAGGAAGCCGGATATGAAATCAAGACCGGAAAATACATCTCCTTCCGTGCTGAGGGACAGGAGCGTTTTACCCGTGCAAAGACCATCGGAGACAACTACACCGAGGAACGGATCAAAGAGCGCATTCAGGGGCGCGGGAACCGCAAACGCCAGATGCAGACCTCTCGCCGGGGTATCTCCCTCATCAGCGACATTCAGGAGCGCATCCAGCTCATCGGCAGCAAAGGCTACGAGCACAAGGCGAAGCTCACCATTCTCAAAGAGGCCGCGCGTACTCTCAACTATCTCACCGAAAACAACCTCCTGCAATATGCTGACCTTGAAAAGAAAGTCGAGGACATTCACAGCTCCTATGCCCGCACCGGCAGTGAGCTGAAAAGCGTTGAAGCCAGACTGCGCGAAGTCCAGCCGCTTATCAAAAACATCTCGAACTACCAGCGTCTCAAGCCGGTTTATGATGCCTATATGAAGGCGGCAGACAAACCGGCGTTTCGAGCCAAACATGAAGCCGAGCTTGTTATCTATGAGGCGGCAAAGAGCACCCTGCTTGCCATGCAGGGAGATGGGAAATTGCCGAGCTTAAAGTCCCTGCAAGCTGAACAACAACAGCTCACGGAAAGCCAGCAGCGGCTCTACGATGAGAGAACCAAAATGAAAAAGGAGATGCGCTTGATCGATACCATGAAGGCAAATGTGGATGATTTCCTCAGTCCATCTGTGACCAAGGAACAAGAAAAATCTCGGAGCGGCGAACTCGAATAAGCAGAAAAAGGCTCACCGAACCACTTCATAGGATTTCGGTGAGCCTTTTGTCTTTTGTATAGGCATGACTTATTTTGCGTGTCTGATCAGCGTGTCAATTACATCATAAATTCGAGAACGATCCTCCGCAGAAAGTTTGTCCAGCTTTTGAGCAAGAAGCGAATCTTTCACAACATATCCGTTATCAAGGACATCCGCAAGGATCATGTCCGCCGAAACGCCGAGAGCATTGATTATTGCAATCAGGGATTCAAGAGAAGGTGTCTTTTCACCCCGCTCTATCGCACCTACATAGTTAATGCTTAAATCAGCTTTTTCCGCAAGGTCCTCTTGACGAAGCTTCTTCATCAGTCGGTATTTGCGGATGTTTTTGCCGATGGATTCAAGCTTCATCACAACACCTCCTGTCAGCGTGAAATATACACTGATAGTATAGGCGCAGCATTCTTCCTCATACAGATTCTATACGGAAGATACCCTCTCCATTAGCGTTGATTTGCCCGTGGGATTGTGCTATTCTTTTCTTATAAAGGAGTGCATTTTGGAATGGGCAAAGAGCAAACTGCAACCTTCATCGGTCATAAAGAATGCTACGGTGTCCAGACCGAAGAAGTCCGAAGGGAAATAGAAAAAATCATTGCATTGGGCGTGACCGATTTCCTAAACGGAGGCATGGGCGGGTTTGACTGGATGTGCGCAAGGATTGTCTACGACCTGAAAAAGAGTTACCCGCAAATTAAGAACTATCTTGTCATCCCCTACCTGACCTTCAATATCGCTGAGCCAAAATATTTTGACGCTACGATCTATCCAGAAGGCTTCGAGAAGTACCATTTCAAAGCTGCCATCCCGGCAAGGAACCGCTACCTCGTAGATAACTCCACATACGCAATCTGCTATGTGACCCATGACTGGGGAGGTGCAGCAAAAACACTCCAACGCGCAACCAAGAAAGGACTTACAATCATCAATTTGGGAGAAAGAAAAGATGGGAGAGATCATTTATAAGAAACAATTTCACAGGGAACCGATAGATGAAACCGAACCGGAGGTTGCAAACTTTGCAGATAACGGCAATGCGCCATCGTTCGATGAAATCATGAAAGAGATTTATAGCAATGTTACTTATCTTGTGTTGCCGGGGCGCGAAAAAGAAGCTCGCCATTTCATCCAGAAGGCCATAGAAATTTCAAATGATTATGAGCTTGATATTGAAATAAGGGAGCATCTGAGCCACATATCTGCTACATACTCCTTCGATTGCTGTGCAGGTATGGGCTTTCTGAAAAGTATCATTGAGATGACTGATGACATCTCTTTCTTTGACCATATCGGCGGCTACGATTTGGTCATGTCCCTCGACTTTTATACAAAGGCAGTATTCAAAAGAGGACGGCTTATTCAACCCAAATGGTCAGACCTGAGTGAGTGAACAGCACTCAGGTTTTTGTTTTTGGTCTAAAGCTCCAAGAACTTGAAACTATTTTGTAAATACGCAAAAGAACCTGTTGCGGCTTTCGAGCGTTTCCGCTATAATTAAGATGTGTTTTTATATCCTCGCAGCATCTCGGAAAACAAGGAGCGTTGACATGAAGATAAGTTATAAGAAACTGTGGGTACTGCTCATCCAGAGAGATATATCGAAAGTGACTTTGCGTAAAGAGGTCGGCATCGCTGCCGGTACGATGAGCAAGCTCAATAAGGGTGAGGAAGTCGCTCTTCCTATTTTACTGCGCATCTGCGATTACCTTGATTGCGATATTGGGGACATCTGCGAAGCTGTACGCGAGGAAAAACAGTCCTGCAATCAAGGAGGCGAGTGATCGAGATGGAACGAAAAGAATACAGTGCGGGCGCGGTGAAGCTATCATTTTGGTTCATAGAGTTCCGAAAGGTAGTGGAGCTGCTGAGCGAAGGGAAAGACATCAATCAGATAAAATCCCTTGCCCTGAACGAGAACCTGTTTGCAGCTCCGACTACTCTTCGAGCCAATCAAATTTATCATACCGTCACAGGCCGCATCAAAACTTTGGACAAGAGCTTCATTCCGCTTTTCATGCGCAGTGACCTTGCGACACAGAAGCTCTTTGCACTGGTTGCTGCTATGGCGTATGATACGCTGTTCTTTGATTTTGTCTATGAAGTGATACGCGAAAAGATGATCCTTGGCACAACCGAGCTTTCTGACAGCGATGTGCGCGTATTCTTCAAAGATAAGCAGCAGCAAAATAAAAAAGTGGCCGGGTGGACAGACGCTACACTGGTACGGCTTGGCCGATGCTATAAAACAATGCTGTACGAAGCCGGGGTAATTGATAAAGCAAAAACAGCCAGAAAAATACTGCGACCCATTTTAGACCCGGAACTGGTACGCTGGCTTAACCAGAATGATATGGGTGTTTATGTCAAGGCGCTTGCGGGGGTAAGATAATGGATTTAACAGAGAGACTTGATGCAATGGAGGCGGCGATCCGAAAACCATCTTTTCGTCAAAGCAGCGGAAAAGCCAACGAGGTCAACTACTGGATTTTTGACTATCCGCCTGAAAAGGAGCTGGAAGTCCGCGAGCGTATCGAATATATGAAGCATAAAAACTCAAAAGGGACAGACGGATTCGAGCTGGTTGTGTTTGACCTTTATGACATTATCATTGACTTTCTCGAAGGGAAGGGCTTTATCGAGAAGTGCTGTGAGTTTGAGAAGAAGCGCGGGATTCAGAGGATCGTCAAGGCGGTCAGCAACTCGATGAAAGTCAGTGAGGATGACAGCCTGATCGTGCAGTATATCCTTGACCACACCCCGGAGAATGCCATCGTCTTTTTGACGGGTGTTGGAAAGAGCTATCCGCTTCTTCGTTCCCATAATGTACTGAACAACCTCCACCAGTCCTATCTACACGCACCGGTGGTGATGTTCTTCCCCGGCACTTATAATGAACAGGAATTGATCCTCTTCAACGAAATCAAAGACGATAACTATTACAGAGCCTTCCGGCTTGTAAAGTGATGGAGGTAGTGTAATGAAAATAAAGGATATGTTCGCCAAGAAGATCGACCGCGAAATTCAAGGCGTAATTATCGTCGGGCAGGGCGAAGATGCCAATGTTTCGCAGGAGCTTGGCGAATATGTTGTAACCCGTGAACTTCAAAAACACTTCGCTGACTTCTACTCGGCTTACAAAAAAGGGATCGTCGGGACAACGCCGAAGATGGGCGTATGGATTTCCGGCTTCTTTGGAAGCGGTAAATCTCACTTCCTGAAAATCCTGTCCTACCTCTTGGAAAACCGTCAGGTCGGCGACAGAAGGGCGATGGATTACTTTGTTGAGGATAAGAAGATCGTAGATCCGATGGTGTTGGCGGACATGAAACTGGCAGCTGATACACCTACGGATGTGATCCTCTTCAACATCGATTCCAAGAGCGAAACGAACGGCAAACAGAACAAGGATGCCATTGTCAATGTATTCCTCAAAGTCTTCAATCAGATGCAGGGCTTCTGCGGTTCTATTCCTCATGTCGCTGATCTGGAACGGAGGCTTTCCGAAGAAGGACGCTACGACGAGTTCAAGGCTGCTTTTGAGGGAGAGTACGGCGAGCCGTGGGAAGACTCCCGGCAGGACTTTGACTTCATTCAGGACAGCGTTGTAGATGCCCTTGTTTCAATGGATTTCATGAGCGAATCGGCGGCAAGAAACTGGTGCGAAAAGGCGGTGGAGCCTTATACCATCAGCATCGAAGACTTTGCCAAGCGCGTCAAGGCATATATCGACCGCAAAGGGAACAACCACCATGTTGTATTTCTGGTGGACGAAATTGGGCAGTACATCGGCGATGACTCTAAGCTGATGCTCAATCTCCAAACCGTGACCGAGGAACTGGGCAAGGAGTGCATGGGCAAGGCATGGGTCATCGTTACCAGCCAGCAGGACATTGACTCCATCACAAAAGTCAAAGGCAATGATTTCTCTAAAATTCAGGGACGGTTTGATACCCGCCTCTCCCTCTCTTCTGCCAATGTGGATGCCGTTATCAAGAAGAGAATCCTTGAAAAGACCGAACCGGCTGCGCAGTCGCTCCGGCTGCTCTATGAGCAGAAAGCGACGATCATCAAAAACCTGATCGTATTCAACGATACCGCAGAAAAGAAGCTGTACGCGAGTGCGGAAGACTTTGCCGAGGTATACCCCTTTGTGCCGTACCAGTTCAATCTACTGTCCAGTGTATTAACTTCTATCCGCACCCACGGGGCTTCCGGTAAGCACCTTTCCGGTGGCGAGCGCTCCATGCTGGCGCTCTTCAAGGAGTCTGCGGTCAAAGTCATGAACGAAGAGATGGGTGTCATTGTGCCCTTCCACCGCTTCTATGATGCGCTGGAAAACTTTCTGGATCACAGCCACAGCGGGGTCATCATCAGGGCTTATGACAACAGCTACATCAACCCGGAGAAAAAGGACCGGGATGTGTTTGCGATCAATGTCCTCAAGACCCTCTTTATGATCAAGTATGTGCTGGAAATTGAGGCGAACATTGACAACATCACCAGCCTGATGATTGAAAATATCGACGATGACCGGATTGAGCTGAAAGGCCGTGTGGAGGAAGCGCTGAAGGTCCTGATGCGGCAGATGCTGATTCAGAAAAACGGCAGCATCTATGTCTTCCTAACCGATGAGGAACAGGAAGTCAACAACGAGATCGAAAAGGAAAATGTCGAAACGCCGGAAATCATCACCAAGGTCGCGGAGATGATTTTTGAAGACATCTTCCCCGGCAAGCGCTACACCTACCCTGCATTCAATGGGCGCTATGCGTTCGGCTTCAATCAGTTTGTGGATGACCGCCCTTATAAGGCTAATCAGAACTATGACATTGGCCTTCGCGTCCTGACTCCGTGGTATGACGGCAGCACGGACGATGGTACACTTCGGATGATGTCCGGTCAAGGCAGAGAAGTCCTTGTCGTTCTCCCCAATGATGCTGAGTTCCTGACGGAAATCCAAGCCTACCTGAAAATCGAAGGCTTCCTTCGGAAAAACACTTCCACACAGCTTGCCAAGTACGAGACGATCAAAGAGGCAAAGCGTGTGGAAATGCGGGAGCGCAACCAAAACGCCAAGCTCTACCTGACCGAAGCACTGAAAGAAGCAAAACTCTATGTAAATGGCGATGTTGTCCGCGTAAACGGGAAAGAAGTCAGCAGCCGGATCAATGAAGCCATTGGCCGGTTGGTGCAGACGGTTTACCACAAGCTTTCCTACATTGACGCACCGATGAGCGAGGCGGAGATCCGCAAGATGCTCCATCAGAGCAACCAGCTTGCCCTTTCTCTGGAAGGCGGCACAGAGAGCAATGCCCATGCGCTGGATGATGTACAGGGCTTTATCGCTATGAATACGCGCAATCACATGAAAACTTCTATGAAGACGGTGAAGGATCGCTTCATGAAGGCTCCTTACGGCTTTGTGGAGGACGATGTGAATTGGCTGGTAGCGAGGCTCTTTAAGCGCGGCGACCTGTCTTTCACCGTCAACGGTGCAGCGGTCAGCCTGAATAATAAGACCGAGGAAGAGATCATCGGGTTTATCACCAAAAAAGCGTTTGCAGAAAAGCTCCTGATGGAAGAGCGCGTCCGTGTCAGCGATAAGGACAAAAAGGCTGTCCGGGATGTGATGAAGGAAACCTTCGGCGCGGCCACTGCGGCGGAAGATGAAGATACCATCATGAAGAACTTCCAGCGTTACGCGCAAAACACGATTTATGAAATCGAGCGGCTGGAAGTCAATTACAAGCAATACCCCTATCCGGGCAAGCGTGTTTTGTCCAACGGGAAGGCGCTGATGCAGTCTGTCGTTCAGATTCAGTCTGCTTTGGACTTCTTTACAACCGTTTCCAAGAAGCGGGATGATTTCTTCGACTTTGCAGAGGACTACGAACCGGTCAAGACCTTCTTTGAGGGCGAACAATCCACAATTTTTGCCCGTGCGCTGGATATGCTTGCGATCTATGATGACAGCAAGACCTATATCGTCAACGATGAGCTGGAAAACATCGTCGCGCAGATGCGCTCTATTACCCGGCAGGAAAAGCCGTATGCCAACATTCCGAAGCTGCCTGAGCTGCGTGAGCGGTTCATGTCCTGCTATGGCGAAATCTTGCAGCAGGAATCCGCCCCTGTCCTTGATTCGATTGATCAGGCGTGGAAGCGCGTCTTGGAAGTACTTTCCACCAAGGACTACAACGACCAAAAGCGAACGGCTTACTTTGAGAAGTTCCAAGAAATCCGGGATGGAGCTACCCACTGCAACAATGTCTCTACGCTGAGAAGCTTCGCAGATAAAGCAGATGCACTGAAACGACGGCTTCTTGATGAAATGGCTGATCTTGACTACAAGCGGGAAATTCAAAAGGCCGAAGAAGAAGCCCGCCGTCAGGCAGAGGAAGCCAAACAGAGCGGAAATCCTGCCCCCGAAGCAACCGTTGCCCCTGCGCCGGTGAAAATCCGCAAGACGAAAAATGTCTCCATCAAGATGATGACGGGGACGGCATCTTGGCGTCTGGAAAGCAAAGAGGACATTGACCGCTACATGGACAGCCTTCGCAAGTCGCTGGAAGCGCAACTGGACGAAGATACGATTGTCAATGTGGAGTTTTAATGGGCAGTATTGGAGGTGCGTATGGGAAATATCACGCTGAGTTTTACTGTTCAAGGTGATAGCGAAGGATATGTCACCTTTGAATGCCCGTATTGCGGATCAGAATTTAAGCTACAAGCAGGAGAAGTCCAAAGTGATGAAGAACCTGTTTTGGAACTGTTCTGCCCCTACTGCGGCCTTGCAAAAGAGAAATCCGCATTCTGGTCAAAAGATGTTCGTGACAAAGCTCGAGCGTTGGCCGAGAACTATATGATTGAAGAGTTGAATAAGGCCTTTGGGAAAATGGCTCGTACGATCAATCGTCAAAAGAGCATAATAAAAATGACATATAAACCGTTGAAAAAAGTGTATGTCAAAGAGTTAAAAAATGCGGACACAGCGGAAACGGAGTTCCAATGCACTTGTTGCAATCGAAGGGTTAAAGCGTTGTACTGCGCCGGAGCTTCAAAGATATTTTGTCCTTACTGCGGGGTAGACTTATGAGTGAATACAGAGAATTAAGAACTATCAGCCTCGATTTTCGAAGAATATCCAGTAATCTTCTTTCAAGTGACGATGGAGATGCAGATGTGAATCTGCATCGGCTGATGGATTATATTGAGAAGACGCCATTTATCCATGACCGTGTTCATAGCGTTGTGGATCAAGTCGAATATGATTTTCAGGCTTGTTTTCCGACTCATTCCTCTGAATGGGCAAGCACGAGCATTCCAGTAGATGAAAATTGTCACATCAAAGCAATTTATGACTACATGAGGTACATCGTGGAGACCCCAAACATGAATGTTTTAGGGCAAGCCATGCAATACCTATGGAAAAAGGGCGCAACTTACACGGATATTATTCAGCGTTTTTTGGAAAACACAGTAAAACCCTTGATAAATTTCATCAACGATGAAATTTCCAAGGAGATGATCCTCCTGGAAGATGAGAAGAAGGCTGCACCAATGACTCAAAACATCGGGATGGTCAATGGTCCGGTTATCCAGCAAGGCAGCGGTTCTATTACACTTAACACGAAAAACGGCGTATCAGCAACGGACTTAAACTCGCTCATCGAAAAGCTGATTTCGTCACTTCCCGCTATTACTGATACTGCCGCCGAAGAGATTGAAAGCGTTAAGGATGACTTGGAATCCTTGCAAGAACAAATCTATTCTCCTGCCCCGAAAAAGAGCCGGATGCAAAAGGCTTTGGCAGGAATAAAGAAATTTTCCAGTGAGGTTTTATCTAAAGCATCTGTTTCAATAGCAACAAGTGCCATCACCGGAGCAGACTGGACAACATTGATTCAGCAAGCCGAAATGTTCATCGACGGCTTAATGTAATAGGGAGAATCGCCATGAACAAAACAGCCATAAAAAACTTTGCAATCTGGGCGCGGAATAAGCTCATTGCGGATATTCAGTACCGCGCCGGATTGATGGGGATCACAGCGGACGGCATCAAAGACCCGTTGCCGCAGTCTACCGGGACGATGGAGTTCTATGACATTGGGACTTCTGAGCCGTATGCCATCAGCGGCGATGCGATCCCGCAACGCAAGAAGCTGGTTGAGGAGATCCGCAAAAAAGAAAAGGACAGCAACTACGCCACTGCCTACAAGTACATTCTGGAAGAGGTCGCCTACACTTGGTTCAACCGTCTGATCGCCATCCGCTTCATGGAGGTCAACGACTATCTGCCCTCCCACATCCGCGTTCTGTCTTCTGAGAGCGGCAAGATCGAGCCGGATTTGGTGACAACTCCCTTCGATGCGGAGCTGACCTTCACCTCTGCCGAGGAAGAGACTGTCCTGCGCCTGAAAACCGAAAACAAGCTGGACGAGTTGTTCCGGATGCTGTTCATCAAGCAGTGCAATGCCTTGAACGAAATCCTCCCCGCCCTGTTTGAGAAGACCAGCGACTACACCGAACTGCTGCTGAACCTTTCGGTCGTGGATCAGGAAGGTGTCGTGTTTCACCTGATTCATGACATTAACGAGGACGATTTCAATATCGAAAAGGGCGGTCAAGTTGAGATCATCGGCTGGCTGTACCAGTATTACAACACCGAGCCGAAGAACGCCGCCTTTGCCAAGAACGGCAAGATCACCAAAGAGGAAATCCCCGCCGTCACCCAGCTCTTCACGCCGGACTGGATCGTCCGCTATATGGTCGAAAACAGCCTTGGCCGCATCTTCATCGACAAACGGAAAGAGCAGGGCGTTTATGCTGACGGTCGCGGCTTGGAGGAAATGACTTGGGATGAAGTCGAGGCAAAGCGCATCGCCAATGAAGAGGAAATTGCTGGGCAGATGGGCTGGAAGTATTATCTGCCGGAAGCCTCCCAGACGCGGGATGTTCGCCAGCGGCTCGATGAAATCCAGAAACAGAGCGAATACAAGGATGTCCGGGACATCAAGGTCATCGATCCCTGCATGGGCAGCGGCCATATTTTGGTGTACGCCTTCGATGTGCTGATGCAGATGTACGAGAACGACGGGTACAGCCAGCGCGACGCGGCACAGTGCATCCTTGAACACAACCTGTTCGGTCTGGACATTGACGAGCGGGCGGCGCAGCTTGCCTATTTTGCTGTGATGATGAAAGCCCGCCAGTATGACCGGCGCATTTTCACTCGCGGCATCCAGCCCCATGTCTATGCGATTGCCGAGAGCAACGACATCGACGCTTACACGCGGGACTACTTCACGAACAACGACCCGAAGTTAAAAGCGGCGCTGGACAGCATCATAAACGACTTGCGCGACGCAAAGGAATACGGCTCCATCCTGACGGTGGCACCGGTAGACTTTGCCGTCCTATATGCCCGTGTGGATGAGGTACAGAACGACATCAGCCTGCATCGGGAATCAGCTCTGAACACCATCCTGCCGCTGATCCGTGTGGCGGAGGTGCTGGCGCAACAGTACGATGTGGTGGTGACGAATCCGCCGTATATGGGAAATTCTGGAATGAACGACAAATTGTCCGAGTTTGTGAAAGAACACTTCCCAAGCACAAAATCGGATATGAGCACCGTATTTATGGAAAGGACTCTTCAAGTCTGCAAACAAAACGGCTATATTGCCATGATAAACATACCTGTTTGGATGTTCCTCTCTTCGTTTGAAGATATGCGGCATTGGCTTTTGCAACAAAAACAAATTATCAATATGCTCCACTTCGGGAGAGGGGTATTTGGATCAGATTTTGGAACCACATCCTTTATAATTCAATCTGCTCGAATTAAAAATTACAGTGCGGAATATAGACGATTGTTCAAAAGGCAAGGGGCAGTTGACCCATTGGAAACAAAGGAGAAATGGTTTTTCGATGGCTTTGGAACTTACTACTCTATACAGGACGAATTTGAACTGATTGATGGCAGCCCGATTGCATATTGGGCAAACAGTATAGTTAGATCTGCATTTCAGCATGGTACACCAATGAGGGTTGCTGCACCACCGAAACAAGGCTCTACAACCGGATGTAACGATATGTTTTTGCGGTTCTGGCATGAAGTTCAAAAAAAAGAGCAGAAATGGTTTCCATGCCTAAAAGGTGGTGCATATCGAAAATGGTATGGAAATCACGACTATGTTATTGATTGGGAAAACAATGGCAAAAGGATAATAGCAGAAGGTAGGCAGGCAATACGGAATGCGGACAAACTTTTTTGTGAAGGTATTTCATGGTCGAGAGTTACCATAGGAGCTTCATCCTTTCGGATCATGGAACGAGGCTTCTTTTTTGAAAGTGCTTCCGGGGTATGCTTTCCTAATGAGGTGAATCGAAAATACATTCTTGGACTTCTTAATTCAAAAGTGGTTCAGGCAATAGCGGAGATGCTCAACCCAACAGCAACGCTGCAATCAGGCGATTTGGCTCGTGTGCCTGTACTAAAAGATAATAATAAGTTTGAGCAAGTTAATAGATTGGTTGAAGACAACATAAAATTGTCAATGATGGATTGGGATTCCTACGAAATATCGTGGGATTTTAAGGGACATCCTCTTGTTCTTGGAAGGCTTCCTGAACCAGTATGGGGAGATGTTCCTGACAAAGTGGCTTTTCAGAATACTTCCATCCCTTACACTTATCGAATTTATTGGAAAAAGGCTTGTGAATACAGGTTTGAAAAGCTCAAGGCCAACGAGGAAGAACTGAACCGCGTCTTCATCAGCATCTACGGCTTGCAGGACGAGCTGACCCCGGAGGTGGCAGACAAGGATGTCACCGTCCACCGCATTTTTGACACCAAGGACGATGTGCCGGAATCCATGCAGGGCAGCAGCTATGTCCGAACCAAGCGGGATGAGATCGTTTCTCTGCTTTCCTACGCTGTGGGCTGTATGTTTGGGCGCTATTCGCTGGATACGGACGGGTTGGCCTATGCTGGCGGGGACTGGGATGACGGTAAGTACAAGACCTTCCTGCCCGACCGGGACGGCATCCTGCCCATCACCGACGAAGAGTATCTGGAAGACGATATTGTCTCCTGTCTGTGTGACTGGCTGAAAGCCGTCTACGGAGCAGACACGCTGGAAGAAAATCTGGACTTCATCGCCGTGGCGCTGGGCGGCAAAGGCAACAGCAGTCGGGAGATCATCCGCAGCTATTTCCTCAAGGATTTCTTCAAAGACCACTGCAAAACCTACCAGAAGCGCCCGATTTACTGGCTGTTCGACAGCGGCAAGCAGAACGGCTTCAAGGCGCTGATCTATCTCCACCGCTACACGCCGGACACCATCGGCAATCTCCGTGTAGACTATCTCCACAAGATGCAGCGCGTCTATGAGTCCGAAATCAACCGGATGCAGGACATGATTGACCACAGCACCAACGCCCGTGAGGTTGCCGCTTCCACCAAGCGCAAGGAAAAGCTCCAAAAGCAGCTCAAGGAGTGCCGCGACTACGACGAGATGATCGCCCACCTCGCCCTGAGCCGCATCGAGCTGGACTTGGATGATGGCGTGAAGGTCAACTACGAAAAAATCCAGACCGCCAGCGACGGGAAGAAATACTCCGTTCTGGCAAAAATATGAGGTGTTGATATGGCAATTAACAAATTAAAAGTAATGCTGAGTTTCATGCGCGAAATTAACGATGGAAATATGCCGAGTGCTGCCGATTATGGCATTACCAACAGAGAATTTTGGGAAATAATTGATGCTTGCCAAGATGAAGGCTTGATAAAGGGCGCTCGATTTTCAAGAGGCGGTCAAGGAAATCCTATCCTTATGGCCTTCCTTGATGGAGTGACCCTAACGGTAAAAGGGCTGGAATATCTCGATGAGCATTCAGCAGCTATGAGAGCATATAAAGGCTTGAAAGAGCTGCGAGATTGGCTCCCGTTTTGATTCATTTCAAATTTAACGATCAAGGAGGTGGTCGAGATGACCGCAGAAGAGATTTTCGCCGGCGAATCTGAGAATATCGAGTTCAAGAGCGAGATCCCTGCCAAAAGCGAGAAATACATGAAGACCGTGGTTGCCTTTGCCAACGGCAAGGGCGGCAAGCTGGTCTTCGGTGTGGAGAATGGCACATGGGCCGTCACCGGCTTTTCCAAAGAGGAAGTCTTTCAGAAGATGGACGCAATCACCAACGCCATTTTCGATAGCTGCGAACCCAAGATCACCCCGAACATCGCGGTACAGGAAATCGACGGGAGGGCAATCATCGTTGTTGAAATTATCCCCGGTATGCAGCGCCCCTACTATATCAAGAGTCAGGGCATCATGGAAGGCACCTATATCCGTGTAGCTGGCACGACCCGCCATGCGGAGCGCTACCGTGTGCAGGAGCTTATCATGGAAGGGACAAACCGCTCCTTTGACCAGATGGAGCGGGAACAGACTGTTTCTGAGGAAGAGATTGCGGCCTTCTGTGAAAAGATGTACCAACACGCCCTCAAGCTGGCCGAGACAGACACGGCGCGGGAGCAGATCCAGAAAGTAGGCAAGAACCAGTTACTTTCATGGAAATTGCTGGTGGAGCACGATGGAGTCTATCACCCTACCAATGGGTATTTGCTGCTGAACGGCGACACGGCTGAGTTCCCCGATGCCGCCATCCAGTGCGCGGTATTCAAGGGGACTGTCCGGGATATTTTCATTACCCGTAAAGAATTTACCGGTGCGATCTATGAGCAGATCGAGGATGCCTACAACTTCGTGTTGCAGCACATCGACCTCGGCTCACGCATTGAAGGGATTGGAAGGCAGGATTATTATGAACTGCCCGTCAAAACAATCCGTGAGATGATCTCCAATGCAGTCTGCCATCGCAGCTACCTGACGCCGGGGAAAATCCAGGTGGCGCTCTTTGATGACCGGCTGGAGGTCACCTCCCCCGGTATGCTGGACAGTGAGATCACCATTGAAAAAATGAAATCCGGCCTCTCGAAGATCCGCAACCGTGGCATTGCAGCCGCCTTTTCCTACATGAACATCGTGGAGGCATGGGGCAGCGGAATCCCGAAAATGTTCCGGGAAGCAAAGGAATATGGACTTCGTGAGCCGGAACTGATTGATATGGGCAGCGATTTCCGTATCAACCTGTATCGGAAAGACGCGGCTACCGATCAGAATGGTGTCATTGATCCCAAAGAGCGTGACACCGATGATACCAATGACACCAAAGTTGAATCCAATGATACCAATGAAGAAGCGATTCTGCGCATTCTCCGAACCAATCCGAAAGCGACGCAGAAGGATGTTGTAGAGATGCTGGGAGTTTCCCTCGCCACTGTGAAGAGGCTCATGAACAGCCTTCAAAAAGCTGGCAAGATCAAACGCAAAGGCTCCAACCGGAGCGGGTCTTGGGTAGTCATAGACCAGAAGGAGTAAAGCGGCATGGCAGAAATGAATATCAAACAAATCATAGACCGGCTGAATGCTGAGTTTACCGGCGATACCCGTAAACTCGTCTTTTGGTACGACGATAACGGCGAGTTTGTGGAGGATATGCAGAATGTAGATCTTGATAATGCCAAGGTCTACTTCTTGCAGCCGGACAATCAGTTTGCCACCAAGCTTTTTCTGGAACGGCAGGACACCACCACAAACTACCTCATCTATGCCCCCTTTCCGAAGCCGGATGTGCGGGACAACCATCTGGAAGACACGCTGCTCTACTCAAAGCGTTTCTTTGCTGACCGCGCCTCACTGCTCTCGGTAGATTTGGGGATTGACGAGAAATACAAGCCCATCATCGAAAAGCACATCAAGTTCTTTGCCAACAAAGAACGGACGCAGCGCTTCTATGACCTTGAGATAGAGAACTTCAACGAAGAGAACATCATCACGGGGCTTCTCTCTGCCATTTGCCGCACCCGTACTTGTTCCTTTGAAGAAGTGATCCGGGTTATGCTGACAGACGGCGAGCTTGCAGATAACAAGTTCCTGTCTGAGGTAGATAAATACGGCCTACTGGATGATTTCTGGAAGCTCTGCGAGCAGCATTTCGGCTATACCGATGTCAAGCCGACACTGGAAAAGCTGGTGGTGACCATGTTTGTCACCTACACAGCTAAATATATAGGAGGCGAGCTTCCGAAGCCGTGGAAGGTGTTCCTCTCCTATAAGGCCGGGAATATCATTGCCTTTATGGATAACCTGATGAACAATATCCTTTACCGTGGGCGCTATGATGAGCTTTCCGCTCATGTGGCCTCCGGCTTGAATGTCCAGAAGGCTTTCTCTGATTATTCGCCGGATGACTTAGTGAACTGCGATACCTTCCTTGCCGTTGACCAGACCCTCACAAAATGGATTGTGAAGCGGCTTTTGGCTGAGGATGTGGGGGCGACACTGGATAGCCTGACCATCCCGCAAATCTGCGAGAAGCGGAGCAAACTGCACTTTGGGGAAAAGACCGGAGGCTGCTATCAGATGCTTGACAGCGCCTATCAGATCATTCAGGCTGGAAATTACCGTTGCCCGGACAGCTTCAAAGAGATTCTGCGCCAATATCAGGAGAAGGACTTCCGGCTGGACTACGAATATCGCCGCTTCTATTCCGCTTACGATCAGCTCGAAGAAACGGCAGCTTTCGAGCCGCTGCGCGATTTGGTGGAAAACATCTATACCAACGAGTATCTGGAAACGCTGCTTCCCAAGTGGAATGCTGCTATTCAGGAACCGGACGCATTTATGGCACTGCCCTTGCAGCGAGATTTCTATGCCCGCAATTTGAAGAATGCCAAGGAACGCACGGTGGTCATCATCTCGGATGCCATGCGCTATGAGGTGGGCAAGGAACTGTTCCGCCGGATGCAGGATGACCCAAAATGTACAGCGAAGCTGGAAGTCCAACTCAGTGTTTTGCCATCCTATACCCGTCTCGGCATGGCAGCGCTGCTTCCACACGCAGAGCTGACGATGACGGACGATTTCAAGGTGCTGATCGATGGTATGCCTTGCGACAATCTTGCCGAGCGTGAAGCAGTTTTGCATAAGTACAGCAAGGACAGCACTTGTGTCCAGTTTGACAACATCAAGTCGCTCAAGGTCGCCGAGCTGCGCAGCATCTTCACCGGCAAACAGGTCGTGTATGTGTACCACAATCAGATCGATGCTCGTGGAGACAAGCCGAATACCGAGGATGAAGTCTTTGTCGCCTGTCAGGAGGCGATTGCGGAAATCACCGACCTGATCCGCCGCATCTCTACCAGTGCGAATACATACCGGTTTATCGTCACTGCCGATCACGGCTTTATCTACAAACGGGATAAAATCGCGGAGAGCGATAAGATCGAGGGAATCAAGGGCAAGACTTCCTTTATCAACCGGCGTTTTGTGGTCGCACAGGAACCCGTTGCAAGAGATGGCATCGCCAGCATGGAAATGAGCAAAGTTCTTCGCAACGATGATACCAAATGGGTGTCCTATCCTATCAGCGACGATGTATTCAAAGTGGCTGGCGGCGGGCAGAACTATGTACATGGCGGCTCATCCCCGCAGGAAATGCTTGTGCCTGTCCTTGGCCTCAAGATGGAACGAGGTCACATGGAGACGCGGAGCGCGGGAATTGCGCTGGTAAGCATGGTGCGAAAAATCACAAATAAGATCACCATACTGGATTTCATTCAGTCTGAGCCGGTCAGCGATGTGGTCAAGGCTGCTTCTTATCGGTTGTTCTTTATCTCCGATGATAACGAGCGGATTTCCAATGAGAATAGCTGCATCGCGGACAGCCGGGAACAAGATGCTGCCAAACGCATCTTTCGCATGAAATTCCAGTTCAAAGACAAGAAGTACGACAAAGACAAACAGTATTTCTTTGTGATATACGATGATGCAACAGGGCTTGAGGTGTTCCGGCATCCTGTCATCATGGACATGGCATTTGCCGATGACTATGGCTTCGGCTTTTAAGGGGACCCTAAGTGACAGGAGGCGATTCAAATGGTTGATATGACAGAAAATGAGGATAGAAGAGCTGTCATCAAATCGAAATTGCGGCAAAATTTCGATGGGAAGATTGTGCGCAAGGATTTGACCAAGAAAATCAAGGAAGGCGCAAATGTGCCTGTCTATGTCCTTGAGTTCCTGCTGGGACAGTATTGCAGCTCGGATGACCCTGATATTATTGAAGAGGGCGTAGAGAATGTAAAACGCATTCTTGCGGATAATTTCGTCCGCCCCGATGAGGCGCAGAAGATTCTCTCTGTGCTTCGTCAGCGTGGCAGCTACACCGTGATTGATAAAATCACAGTGAACTTGAACATCAAGCGGGATTTCTATGAAGCAGAGTTCTCCAACCTTGGACTCAAGAATATCCCCATAGACGAAGAATATCCCGCCAAATTTGACCGCCTGCTTTGCGGCGGCATCTGGTGCATCGTTCAACTGGACTATGAGTACATGGAGGAAGATCGGAACGGAACGCCAATCAGCATCCGAAAGCTCACGCCGATCCAAATGCCTCATGTGGACATTGAAGAACTGAAACAGGGGCGCAAAGCATTTACGCAGGATGAATGGATGGATGTGCTGCTGCGCTCCATCGGCATGGAGCCGGACACCCTGACTTACCGTGAAAAATGGCTGCTCCTGATCCGCATGATCCCGCTTGTGGAGAACAATTTCAACCTCTGTGAGCTGGGGCCGCGTAGCACCGGTAAATCCCATCTTTACAAAGAGATTTCCCCGAACAGCATTCTCGTTTCCGGCGGTCAGACTACGGTTGCCAATCTGTTTTACAACATGGGGCGCAAAACTGTTGGTCTTGTCGGTCTTTGGGACTGCGTTGCCTTTGACGAGGTTGCCGGTATTCGGTTCAAAGATAAAGACGGCATCCAGATCATGAAGGACTACATGGCATCCGGGTCCTTCGCTCGCGGAAAAGAGGAAAAAGCTGCAAGTGCGTCGATGGTCTTTGTGGGCAACATCAATCAGAGCGTGGATGTGCTTCTGAAAACATCCAGCCTCTTTGATCCCTTCCCTCCTGAGATGGGGACAGATACAGCTTTTCTTGACCGGATTCACTGCTATCTTCCCGGTTGGGAAATTCCGAAATTCCGTCCGGAGCATTTTACGGATGACTATGGCTTCATTACAGATTATTTGGCAGAGTTCATCCGGGAGCTGCGTAAGGAGCAGTACGGCGATGCGCTGGACAAGTATTTCCGCTTAGGCACCAACCTCAATCAGCGTGATACCATTGCCGTTCGGAAGATGGTCGGCGGGCTTTTGAAGCTTGTTTATCCTGACGGTGAGTTCACAAAAGAACAACTGGAAGAGATTTTGAAGCTTGCATTTGAGATGCGCCGCCGCGTCAAGGAACAGCTGAAAAAGCTGGGCGGCATGGAGTTCTACGATGTGAATTTCTCCTACATCGACAAAGACAGTTTTGAGGAATACTATGTATCCGTTCCTGAGCAAGGCGGCGGCAAACTGATCCCCGAAGGAATGTGCAATCCCGGTCAGGTCTATACGGTCTCGCAGGGGAAATCCGGCATGATCGGTGTGTTCCGTCTGGAATCTCAGATGCTTCCCGGTAACGGCAAGTTTGAGCGCACGGGTATTGGTTCCGAACGCGAGGCAAGAGAGGCGACAAATACTGCTTTCAACTTCCTCAAAGCAAATGCCGGACACATCAGCGGGACGATCAGCACCACGACAAAGGACTATATCGTCAATTATCAGGACTTGCAGGGCATCGGTATGACCAGTAAACTTGCTCTTCCGACGCTGATCGCACTGGCTTCCATTGCTCTGAACAAGCCTACTGTCAGCAGCTTAGCAGTGCTGGGAGAAATCAGCATCGCTGGGACGATGATCAAAGTGGATGAGCTGGCAAACGCCCTTCAAGTGTGCCTTGACAGCGGGGCGAAGAAAGTATTACTGCCTATTACATCAGCCTCAGACCTTGGTACTGTACCCTCAGAACTGATCGGCTGCTTTAACCTCATCTTCTATCAGAGCGCAGAGGACGCAGTATTCAAAGCGCTAGGCGTCGAGTAACTGAACGGTAGATGAACTTTCTTCCGTTTTTTCAGCGAGCCATATAACTGTGATGAGATAGTAAAAAGCGCACGAAATGAGGATGAGCATGAGCTATTATTTCGGATTTAACACACCCGAAGAGCAAAAGAAAAAAAGAAAGTCTGACCTAACAGCAATCGGCGAAAGAGTCACTTCATTCTTTTGGGATATTGCACCGGCCAACGGTTTTGAGATGCGAGAAGGCCAACAGGATATGTCTTTTGAGATTGTGGATGCCCTTATTCATGATCAGCATTTTGCGGTAGAAGCCGGAGTCGGAATCGGAAAATCATTTGGGTACTTGGTACCGGTCTTGCTGTATAACAAGAGAATGAAAAAGCCCGTTATTGTGGCTACATCAACTATCGCGCTACAAGAACAGCTTTGGGATGATATTCACATTGTGATGAAGCTTCTCAATCTACAACCGGAAGTTATCCTTGCAAAAGGACAAACTCATTATCTCTGTCATAAGCGGGCTGATGAGCACATAAATACAGCGGATGCAGTAATTCCTGATGAACTGCAAATCGGTCTTGAAAGTGGATTTCAGGATAGAAAGCAGTTTTCACAAACTTTACCGCAGAATATCTGGGATAAAGTCAATGTACAACGGTTCAGTATGCGAAATTGTAGTGGCTGTGAAAAGAAATGCCTTTATCATGCCATTCGCTCGAAAATAAAATATACCGATGGAATTATTCTGTGCAACCAGGACTTCCTGACTGCACATCTTCAACAAATACGAGGCTGGCAGGATGGCCTTATTAACCGTGAGGCCGATCTTATTGTTGTGGATGAAGCACACAACTTAGATGATAAAGTGCGAAGCGCCACCACAAAACGCATCAATCAAGGAATGCTATTAGGACTTATTAAAAGCGCAACCAATGAAGTCAAGGCGGCTGATAGGCAGAACATCTATGGAGATGTCGAGGACGCGAAGAAGTCAATTAGCGTGTTTTTTGACCGCCTTAAAGCACAGATGCAGGAACAGATCGACCATTCGCGGCAAGATATGAGATACGCGGATCGGTTTTTCTTTGATGGTGGTGAAAACTCCATAGCCCTTCTTAAAGCGATGATAGAAAGCATTAAAAGTGTTGCTCTCAGCATTCAGATTTACACCAGCTTTGATTACAGCAGTCGAACAACTGCTGCATCGGACGAATTGGACAGCCTAAGCGAAAGCCTTGCAGAAATGATCGAACAAATTGATAGCAATCTTCTCTGGATTGAGCGAAAAGGGAAAAATGCAGAGCTTGTTTATTGCCCAAAAAATACCAGCCAAATTACCAATCGACTGTATTTCAGCGGGAAAGAAAGAGTAATCTTGACCTCCGCAACCATGACCAATGCAAGTAATGGAGAATTCGTAGATCAATACTCCTATTTTATCGGTAATACAGGATTTCCGACGGATGAACGCGGTTGCTTATCCGAACCGAAGCCTTCTCCCTATCCATACGATGAGCATTCCATGATTTATTATTGTGACGATCTGCCCCACCCCACTCAGGAACATGAAGCTTTTATCGAACAAGGCGTACAACGCTTGCTTGAAGTTCTCGAAATTTCAGGTGGGAAGGCTCTTGTATTGTTTACTGCGAAAACAGATATGGAGGAAGTTTATACCATCCTCAGTAAACTAAACTTGCCTTACAAGGTCCTAATGCAGCAACCCGGTTCATCACAAGATAAAATTCTTAATGAATTTAGAGAAGATACCAACTCTGTTCTGCTCGGGACAGGCGCTTACTGGGAAGGCATAAGCATTGAAGGCAAAAGTCTCTCTAATGTCGTGATTTTCCGCCTTCCATTTCCTGTACCTGATCCGATTATAGAATACAAAGCATCCATTGCTAAGGACGCTTTGATGGATGTCCGTGTTCCTGAAATGATAATTAAACTCAAACAAGGGATAGGCAGACTGATCCGTAATTTTAGCGATACAGGAATCGTATGTATCATTGACCCACGACTTCGAGATGACCCTCCTGCCAAATATCACGACATTGTATGGGAATCCCTCCCCATAAAGAATAAAACAAACAGCCTCGATAAACTAAAAAGGTTCTTTGACAGCCTTTCCAGTTTGAATGACCATTGAGTCTTCTTTACATCCTGTATCTCATAAATATTTTCCAAGAAAAAAGAGCCTCAGCCGACAACCAGAAGGTTATCGACTGAGGCTCTTCACTTTTGATTAAAAATCAACTTTTATCCTTACATTTCAGGTTATGAAGGCACGGACAGGAAAACATACAGGGCACCTTTCAAGCGCCGCTTACAGGGCAGAAAAGCCACGATTTTCAACCCTTATCACGACATATTTTCCGCCCTATCTGTCCAGTTGTAAGTGACAGCTTTTTCATTCTTTTGGTTTGTTTTCTTCTCCCCATAAGCATAACTGATCCAGCACTTTCATCAATGATTTTCCCCGCTCACTCAAGCTATATTCTACCTTTGGAGGGATTTGGGGATATTCTGTTCTTATGATCAAATTGTCGGCTTCCAGTTCTTTGAGGTTTGTACTGAGGGTTTTGTCTGATATGTTTTTTAGATACCTTTTCAGCTCATTAAACCGTACCACCCTATACTCCATCAGGCAATATAAAATTACCATCTTATGCTTGCCGGAAATGAGGGAGAGTGCGTAATGAAAACCGGTATCTTCAAAATTAGCGTTCTCAATGTAGTTCTGTATCATAGCATCACTTACCTCATAGAAAGTACCTGTCTTAATTGCCAGTACTTGAATTTGTTTCTCTTCTGGATATAATTATAAGTAAGACATACGGTCATGTCAATAATGCAAATTAGAAGGAGAGATAGTTATGAGAACCAAGTTGAATATCACCGAAGGTATTTTCCCGATGCCGGTGCTGATGGTTGCGACCTATAATGAGGATGGCCGCGTCAATGTTATGAACGCTGCATGGGGAACTATGCAGGAAAGAGATACTGTCGCTCTCAACCTTACCGAGAGTCATAAGACTGTAAAAAACATTAAGGCTCGGGGCGCTTTTACCGTCAGCATCGCGGATGCTGCTCATGTGACGGAGGCGGATTACTTTGGTGTGGAATCCGGCAATCGAGTATCGGATAAACTTGCTGCAAGTGGCCTGACTGCCAGCAAGGCCGAAAAAGTGGATGCACCTGTGATCAACGAGTTCCCGCTTTGTCTGGAATGTGAGTTCATCGAGTATCAAGACGGAAAATACGGTTGTGGCGTTATCGGTAGAGTTGTGAATGTTACTGCCGATGAAAGCGTAATGGTGGACGGAAAGCTTGATATGTCCTTGGTGAATGCTATTGCATTTGATCCATACACTCACGGGTATTACAAAGTGACGGAGCGCGTCGGCGAAGCATTTAAGGACGGTTTGAAACTCAAAAAATGAGCGTCCTGTTCAAGGAGACGAACCGGCAAAGTAAAATGAAAAAAGAGCCTCAGCCGACACCCGCAAATGGGCACCGACTGAGGCTCTTCGCTTTTGGTTAAAATTCGACCTTTATCCCGGCAATTTGGTTGTTGAGGGCGCAGACAAGAAAACATACGAGGCACCCTATCAGTGCCGCTTACAGGACAGAAAAAACGCGATTTTCAACCCTAATCACGACATATTTTCCTTCCTATCTGTCCGCTTGGATGCGTAGAAGGGACACGCTACAATTTTAGCCCGGAAGCTCTGCTTGCAAGGATGAATGCAGCGGCGGCACAGGTCATTGTATTTGCGCCGTCCGTCGCTACTTAAAAAGAAGCTCCATTCGAGCTTCCATTTCTTACTCCGGCTCATAACTCACGCTCGCTTTTCTTCTCCTTGTGGGGAGAAGGCTTATCCGTCTGCTGGGCGGTTTTGGCGGATTTCAACCGATCCATGATAGAGGTTTTCTCGCCTTTCTCGCTCGCTTTGTCTTCCTTCGGACCGTTGTTGATGATCCCGTCAATCATGCCGTAGTCATCCTCAAGCGACATTTCAGCGGCTTTGAGCGGATTCGTCTTTTCCAGCTCAGCCACCCAATCCGCTTTCTCCACACCGAAGATACCGCCTTTGGCGGCGTGTTCCTTGATCTCCTTAGCGTCCAGAACCAGCCCCTCGGTATCGTCGCCGTACAGCCGGTAAATCTGGCACGACTTCATGACCTCAGCCGCAGCCTCTTCCCGCATGGGCAGCATCCCGCCCCATTTGTAGCCATACTGCTTCATTTCCTCGATGCCGATGCTGTCATCCGGCATCTTCTCGACCGGCATGACCTCCTGCCGGAGCAGATTAACTGCCGTCTCATCGAAACCGTCATAGATATGGGACAGCACCAGCTCGCCGCGCTCATCGACAATGATGCAGGAGGCATCGTCCCCAAAGGTGTCGTGCTCCATCAGCCAAAAGGTGTGACCGTCGATCTCCTTATGGTCAATCGTGTGCCATGTGCCGATATGACCATCCACCGCCATGCCGGAGGTGTTTTCGTTGACAATAGAGCTTTTCTCTTCAAGGACAGTCTGTTTCTGCTGTTCTTCGGAAATCATCGGGATAGCCACAATCCTGTCTCCGATTTTGGCAAACTGCTCCGGCATTTTGAACTCAGTCATAAACTGCCGCAAAAGATCCGGCGAAAGCGAGCCGAAGCTGTCTTCTGTCAGCCCTGTGACAAGGAAGGTACCGGCAACAATATCATAGATTTCACCGCTGTCATCCCGCAGAGCGCGGTTGAGAGGCAGCCCGTTCATCTTGCCTTCTTCGTTGCAGACAATGGCGACCGGCTCTTCAAAGGGATAGACCGCCTCAATGTCCCCGCCAACCTCATGCTGTAAGGACTCAAGGCTGGAAGGGATTTCTTTCACATAGGGCTTCTTGTCCGGCTCAACCACCAGCACAGTGATCGTGCTTGGCGGCTCCAATTCCTCGCCGCTTCCGGTGACACGGTGCTCATCGGGAATATCCTCAAGCGTACCGTCAAAGTAGCGGTTCCAGCTATCGCCGGTAGGACGGATGTACCCGGCATCGGTCAGAGTGCCGCCTTCATTGATTGCGCAGTCTTCGCCGTACCGCTCAAAGTCAATGTAGTCCACAAAGCTGCCGAACTTGTTGTCGATGTTGTAGCCACCCTCAAAGAAGTAGTAGCGACCGAGATCGTCATAGTCCTTGATGTCGGGGATAAAATCATAGTTGTCGAGATTGTAGGTCAGGTTGATCAGATCGTCGAGGTCATTTACTTCATCGCAGCCGCTATCCATGATTGCCACGAAATGCTCAAGCTCAGAGCGGGACATCTCATCCAACCGGGCGGCGAGGTAGTTGAGCTTATCGAGGTTTTCGTATTCGCCAAGGAGATTGCTGACTCCATGAATGGAGCAGTCATAATCCGTGATAAACCATTCCTCATAGACCTGATCAAACTCGCCCTTTGAGCCGATGCCGATCCGCTCGAAGACCTCCTTCATTTCCTCTTCGGTGGTCGGAAAATGAACCCATTCACCGACAAGCTCGCCTTCGTTGTACTTGCCGAGATTGGTCACGAAGGCTTCAAAACTGCCATCCAACACGGGCATAGGCATCCTCCTTTCAATCGTCCATCATACTGTCCGGCGCGATGTAGAGCTGGGCAAACGCCTCGTCGGTGATACCCTCAAGCTTCCGAACGGTATGAAAAAGCAGCTCCGCCATCTCATCGTCCAGCTCATTGATGGGCAGCGACTTCATCTCTGCAATCAGCCTCTTGCGACTGGAAGTGTCGAAGCAACACATCAGATTTGTCTCTTCAACGGTAAAAAACATAATCACATCTCCATTTCTTTTGATTTTGGTTTCTTCGTGTGCTCAGGTTTCTTAGCGCATTTATCCGGCGCACTCTTGGCGTGTTCTTTGAGCTTTGCGAGGACAGAAGTCTTCTTCTGAGAGGGATGCTCTCTGCGGTCCATTGCTTTCCAGAGGCTTTCTGCCGGAGCGTCCTCCACATAGGAACGGACAATAGACAACCGCTCACGGAATGGAACGGGATTTTTCCTGTCCGTAATGTCCGTCAGGCTGACTTCTTCATTTGGAAAATCCACTTTGTCAACGCGAACGGTTTTGCCGTCCATATCCATCACCATGCCAACAGGGATATAGTCCTCAGCGATAAGGTGTTTGACGGTTTCCTGTCTGCCGTCTTCACCGGGCTGCGTAACAAGGACATCGTTGCCTTGTCCCCACAGAGCCTTTGCCTTGGCAACCCACTGATCTTCCCGAAAGCCGGTCACGGCTACCTGTCCGCCGCCTTCCAGCTCTTTCATCAGGAGCTTTGTGCCGAGCGCGGGCGCTGCCTTCTTCGCATCTTCACCGTAAATCTCGAAGTAACTGTTCTGGGCAAAGCAGACAATCGCTTCGGGATGGGCTTCCTTGACGGCATTGTAGGCGGTCTGCGCTTCAAGGGGCAATATGCCCAGCTTTTCTATCACGCCATGCTGGACGGCAAGCTTGTGAATGTGATCCTCAATACTGCCGGTTTTCGCATGGTAGCTCATTTTGAAGCGCTCACGGCGGAGAATCATGTCAAGCTCAACCGCATTCTCAGGCAGATAGCTCACCGACACGACCTCGCCGTGCTTTTCTTCCAGCGGGATCGCTTCGCGCCGGTAGCTGCGGAAAGGCAGATAAAAGGTGGCATCGTCCTTAAAGGTGACTGCCACTGTCTCAACCGGAACGGTGAGCTTTTGCATCCGCTCCACATGGGCGGCATAGTCCAGCTCAATGAGGTTGCCTTTGACGGTATCGCCCTCTACGCCTTTGATCTCAACTGCGTAGGCAAGGATGGGATCACGGGTTTGCTCATGGTAAAACTCCCACACTTTGTTTTCGTAGGAATCCTCCACATAGACTTCACGCTCAGGCAGGAGGTAAGTGCCGTTCGGACGGGACATCCAGAGAAGGTGCTTGTCCTCGGGAGATTGGGAACCGGCAAGGCTGTGAAGCAACCCGGCGTCCAGCTCAAAGTCCTCTTTGTAGTTTTGGGTGTGTATGTCCATAATCCGGCGAAGGGCATCCACAAGATCGATGTTTTCAAACTTCATAGGCATCACTCCAAACCGACATCGTGGGACTTCTGCTTAACCGGCGTTTTCCGCTCAGGCTGGCTCTTTGCCGCAGCACGGAGCTGTTCCCGGATAGAAGGTTTTTCCCGCGCTGCTTCCTGAGTCTTCTCTTTGCCGATGTATTCAAGCATCGGTGTCAGCTCGCGGTAGCAGCCCTGTACCTTCTTCGCAGAATGGCGGCGGTGGATAGCGAACATCGGCTCGCCATCCCGGGTAACGGTGTTGCCCTCAATCCTGACCTTGTACTCCATCATCACCTTGAAGGACTGATTGGACGAACGGTAGGTAGACAGCATCCCGTCGTTGCGACCGGCGATCTGCGCTTTGAGCGTGTCCATGACAGCTTCCTTGATTTTCTTTTCCTCCGGTGTGAGGCGATGCTTCACCGGTACCGCCTGTTCCGGCTCTTTGGGAGCCGGAGCTTCGGGAGCCTTCTCCGGCACAGCCGGTTTGCTCTGCTCAGCCGGTGCCTGTTCCTGAGTTCTGCTGATGGCAGTCTGCCGGACAAACTCTTCGGTGAAAAGGCTGACCAGCCCCGGATTTACACTGTCAATAATGAGTTGAGTTGCATGATCCGGGCTGCCATCCATGCCCTTTGCCCATTTCTTGCAGTCTGGGGAAATGCGCCCGTCATGGTCTTTCTGCTGGATGGTTTGCGCGAGGACATAGGCGACGCGCTCAGGCGAGAATTTCTCAAGGATGCTCTTAACGGCGGACTCCGCCGCAAGTCGGTTGTTGCCGTAGTAGTCGTTGATGGTCTGCTCAATCGCCTCTTTACAGTCCATGTTGGCTTGCATCGAGGTGCGGTAAGCATCCAGCTCACCGGCTTCAAAGGCATACATCGCAGCTTCTCGGTAAACCGGAATCGCCGCATCCCGCAGCGGCGTAGGGGCTTCCTGTTCCTTCACGGCAAGCCGCTCTTTGAGCTTTTCATCAATACCGGTGATCATCTCAGCCGCCGTTTTGCGGATGGTTTCCAGCGAGCCTTTCAGCTCCTTGGTCTCCTTGTCGGAGGACCAACCGGCGATATAGCCGAAAGAATAATCAGAGGTTTCAATGCCGTACCGCTGGCAGACGGTATAGGCGACGCTTTCTGCCTCGACCTCCTTAGTGCGCCGGTCTTTCTTGTCCTCGGGAGCAACCTTTTCGCCCGGAGTGACGGCATGGAGCTTGGCATGGGCAATCTCGTGGATCGCCGTCTTGATGGTCTGGATTTCACTCATACCCTCCTGAATGGCAATGCGGTTTTCTACATGAGAGAAGTAGCCTTTTGCGCCATCGGTGATGTTTTCAAAGGCAATGGGGACCGGAGACAGCTCTTTGAGAGCATCAAAAAAGGCGGCGTAGTTTTCCACGCTGCCTGTCAGCTCGTCTACGGCAATATCGGGAAGCGCTTTGCCGTCCGTCTGGGACACATCGAAGACGCTCACCACCTTGAAGGCGGGGCGGGTCACTTCAACCGTCTCAGTGACCGTCTTGCCGTCCTTGTCGAGAACGGGCTTCTGCGTTGCCGGGTCGAGTTTTTCCCGCTCTTCCTGCACCTTGTAGGGCGCAGGAGCAAGGATTTTGATGCCCTTTTCGCCCTTCATCACATGGCGGTCGAAGTTGCGCTGCCATGCCGTGTAACCGGCGATCAGCGTTGCATCCGGCTTCTGCATGGCGATGAGAAGCGTATTGTTAAACGAGTAGTTGTAGAACTTGGACATCGTTTTCAGATACTCTTTGAAGCGTTCGGATTCAAACAGCTCCTTGAGTCCCTGTTCCAGCTTATCGGTAATTTCCCGGACTTGCTGGGCGTTTCTGTTTTCAGCCATTTATGACCTCCTTACTTATCAAACTCCATCTTGAAGCTGACATACTTGCCGCCTGTGTCATCCAGCCGGATCACCGCATCATAGAGCTGCGGGCGCTTTGGCGTATAAAGCCCGGTGACCCTGCACCAGCCCTTGTCCAGCAGCTCGGCGGCGATCTTCTTGGTCAGCTTCTTTTTCTTGCTCGTAAAGAACTTATTGTCCTCCCACATACAGAAGGAACATTCCTTGTTCGAGCAGTAATAGTTTCCCTTGCCCACATAGACCGGCGAGCCGCAGCGCGGACATTTGCCAATGGACTCTCTGCCGGTATCGAAGCGGTTTGCCTCGGCGTCAGAGAGGAAGGGATAGGCTTTGACCAGCTCGGAGGTCATCCCCACAATGCCGGAAAGGAACTTGTCCGCATCCGCATTGCCGCGCTCAATCTGCATCAGGGTATTTTCCCATTCCGCCGTCATGGAAGGAGAAGTGATCTGTTCGGGCAGGACGCATACAAGGTTGTTGCCGTCCTTTGTAGGCACGAGAGATTTGCCCTTGCGCTCAACGAAGCCGCCTTTGACCAGCTTTTCGATGATACCGGCGCGGGTGGCGGGAGTGCCAAGCCCTTTCTTTTCGGTATCATCGTCGAACTCAGCATTCCCCGCAGTCTCCATAGCCGACAGAAGGGAGTCTTCGGTGTAGGGCTTCGGTGGGGATGTGTAATGTTCGGTGACGCTGGAATCGACAGAAGAGAGAATATCCTTCTCATTCAGAGAAGGCAGCGAGCGTTCCGGCTCGTCCTTTTCCTTGCTCTTGAGCGTTTCCTTGAAGCAGCGCTCAACCGACTTCCATCCATCCTGCACGACCGTTTTGCCTTTTGCCTTGAACTCGTAACCCTCACAGGTGAGCGTGACCGAAGTCTCATCATAGATGTGTTTCTCACCGGTAGCGCTCAGAAGGCGCATGGCGATAAGCCGGATGATTTTCTGCTCCGACTCCGGCAGCTCGGCGAGGTCCTGCTTTTCAAACTGGACGGTGGGGATAATGGCATGATGGTCAGTGACCTTGGCGTTGTTGGTAATTTGCCCGATGTCCGGCTCGTGGATGATGCCTTCAAAGAGCGGCACCTTGCGGGAGACAATGCCGATCACCTGACGGGCGGTGCTCTCCATATCCTCAGTGATGAACTGACTGTCCGTTCGGGGATAGGTAAGCAGCTTTTTCTCATAGAGGGACTGCACCAGATCGAGCGTCTGCTGGGCGGTAAAACCATAGTAGCGGTTGGCCTCCCGCTGCAAGGTGGTCAGATCATAAAGCTTCGGCGGGGTGACCGTCTTCGTCTCCTTCTTGAGAGAAGAAACGACGGCTTGCATTTTATTGCAAGCCGCCGCAATCGCCTTCGCCTCGTCTTCGGTTTTGACCTTTTCCATGTCCGCCGTCAGGCTGTCTTGGCTGATATGGACATTGAAGTATTTCTCCTTGTGGAAGGTGGAAATTTTGCCTTCACGCTCCACCAGCATTGCCAGCGTAGGCGTTTGCACGCGTCCGACCACCAGCTTCTTATGATAAAGTGTCGAGAACAGCCTTGTGCCGTTGATGCCAACAATCCAATCTGCCTTGGAACGGGCAAGCGCGGCTTCATAGAGCCGGTCATAATCGCCGCTGTCTCGCAGACGGGCAAAGCCCTCTCGGATTGCGCTGTCTTCCAATGAGCTGATCCACAGGCGCTTGAAAGGCTTCGTGCAACCGGCTTTCTTGTAGACCAACCGGAAAATCAGTTCGCCCTCGCGCCCCGCATCGGTGGCGCAGACAAGCTCGGTTACACGCTTATCGCGCATAAGGTCACGCAGCACCTTGAACTGCTTCTGTTTGTCCTTCGGGACTTCAAACAGCCATTCCTCCGGGACGATGGGGAGATCGCTGTACCGCCATTTGGCAAAGCGTTCATCGTAGGAGCTTGCGTCCGCAAGCCCCACAAGATGACCAACGCACCATGAGACGATGTAGTTGTTTCCTTCGAGATAACCGTCCTTACGGGAGGAAGCGCCCAGCACCTTCCCGATAGCGGCTCCAACACTCGGTTTTTCCGCAATCACTAAGATCAAATCGTTTCCTCCGTTTCTTTGGTTTCGGCCTCGTCATCCTCGTCGTCAGCAATGACAGGCTCTTCGTCCTCGTTGATATACGGCTCTTCCTCATAACCCTCGTCATCGAAGAAATCCAGATCCTCGTCCTTCTGCTTTTTGCCGCGCACGAACTTGAAGTAGTAATATGCACCACCGCCGATGCCGACCAGCGCGATGATACCGATGATCAGGGCAATGTTCGGGGAAGCGTTTTCCGGCTCTTCGGGCACCTCGGTTTCCTCGCCCTCGACCGGCTCTTCCGGCTCAGGTACAGCGCCGGTACACTCGCTCATGTTTGTTTTGCAAACAGGACATTCCGTATTGACAGCTCCGGCCTCGCAGCGGGTATCGCAGTTACAGGTAGTAAGCGAAGATGCCGTTTCCTCATCCAACAGGGCAAGCAGATCGGCCTCGTCCACCATGTTGAGGAAATAGGTCTGGTACTGTTCCTCTTCCTCGTTGATGGGCGCATCGTAATCGATCACGACATAGAAGGTGTTGCCAGTCTTGGTCTGCACCGTGATGAACTGCTTATTCGTCGCCTTGTCATAGAGCAGATCGCGGGTATAAGCGTTGCCTTCACCGTCAATCGGCTCGCCCTCATACGGTTCAGGCTCTTCGGGTGCTGCGGTTTCCGGTGTTGCCTCGGGCTGGGTCGCCTCCGTGACCGGAAGCTCCTGCTCGGTATCATCTGCATAGGCGAATGCGGGTACAGTGAACGAGATACAAAGCGTGAAGCACAGTGTAAGTGCCGCCAGAAGGCGCATTCCTTTTCTCTTAGTCATTGTCCGTCACCTCCTGCTGGGTAGTGGTAGGCTTTTCCGCCTTGCCGTCCTTCATCGCGGCGAGGAATGCCATGATCTGATCTTTGTCCATGACCATTGCACGGACGGTGTTGACGATTTCAAGGTTTTCCAGTTCGGTTTTCTTGTCGTACAGCTCCTTGAGCTGCCCCTGCAGGTCCTCGACCTTCTTTTCGGTTTTGGCGATTTCCGCGCAAACCTTCTGATATTTCGGGTTCATAAAAACGCTCCTTTCGCTTAGTAGTTGGGTCTTCCAAAGGCATAAAAGTGAGACTGCCAGTAGGAAGTGTTGATGGATGTGTACTGGATGGGATCGCCGCAGTGCAACATCACATTGTCGCCCACATAGATGCCCACATGGGAAACGCCCGGTGTGTCGTATGTGCCGACAAAGAAGACAAGATCCCCCGGCTTCACATTGGCGCTGGAAACAAGCGAACAGACATTGTAAAGCCCCTGCGCACCCAGCCGCCCAGTGTTGACAAGTCCGCTGTTTGTGAGAACATAACTGACGAATCCCGAACAGTCAAAGGAAGTGGACGGGTTTGAGCCGCCCCAGACATACGGGTAGCCGAGATATTTTTCTGCCTCTGCGATGAGAGTTGCGAACTTCTCGTCCGTCAGATACTCCGCATTGACCGTGTAGTCATCGGGTGGGTTTTCAATGTACTTGTCCACATAGCCGGAGCCGGGGAACAAATCCTCACGGTTGCCCAGCGTTGACATATAGGCTGAGTACATGGAGAGCTGGTCTTCATTCATGATGTAGACCGGCAAATGGGAGAGGTCAAAGTTTTCCAGCGTAACGGTACAGATGTAGTAGTTGTACGGGACTTCGACTTCATAAGTGTAAGTTTCCGTGCTGGTCTCGCCGGTTTCGGGATCGGTGACAGTCGTTGTCCCTGTCCGGGTCTCGGTCCGGTAACGCACCTCAACCTCCACATCCTCAGTGAGGATGTATTGCCGGTCAAAGAGCGTTTGAAGAAGTCCCTGAACTTCGTCCAGTGTGAACTCTCCCTCATTGAAGGCAGATAGAATGGAGATCAGCACATAGGGATCGTGCTCAATCGCGTCAAGGTCAAAGTGGTACTCATCGTAGTCGTGTGTGCTCTCGTAGTTATCCAGATACGATTGCAGCTCCGCCTCCATCTGACAATACTGCGCCTCCGCACCGGTCATGGCATCGTCCTCACTGAGGTAGGAAGTGGCGATGACAGACGAGGTAGTAGAGGTGAACATTGCCGTGCAGGAGCTAATCCCAGCAGACAACAGGATCAGAATCATCAAGCCAGCTCCCAGCCAAGCAAAGACCTTTTTGTTCTTGGAGATAAAGTCCTTGACCTTATCCGACGCTTTCTCTCGGATGGTTTTACCGGTGGACTTGGTGGCGGTGGAGGCCGTTTGCGCCCCTGCCTTGCGAGCCGCGGCGTATTCCTTCTTGATGTGCTGCTTCTGGTAGTGCTTGTTCATGTTGGGGCGGGAAGCCTTCATCTCAGGGTTTTCGGCGACCGTCTTCTCAAAATGGAGCTTCCGGTCAGCGGCCTCGGCCTTCTGTTCCAGCTTGGACACCTTCTCAAAAGGCTTGTTCGCGCTGCGCTCATTGTGGTGCTGGTAGTGACGGACAACGGACTCGGCGGCAATCTCCGTCTTATGGGCGGCTTCCACACCGGAGTTTTCCTGCTCAACCTCATGGATTTTGCCATGAATGCCAGAGGCAAGAGTATCGCCGACCTTGCGGACGGTCTTATCTGCCTCAAACTGCAATTTGCTCTGCCCCTTGGGGATTTTTAACTCGTCTTCAAAGTAGAGCCGGGTTTTGCCTTTGCCGGTTTCCTCGTCAAAGACGCGCTCTTTTTTCAGAACCTTTTTGGTGGGCAGTTTCTCACGGGCGGCATCCAGACGCTCATGCGCCTTCTGGGATTTGCGCTCCAAACGCTCAATCCGCCGGGAAGCTGGGGCATCGCCGCTAAAGTCCGGTATCTCGGCGGAGGTTTCAGCCGCCCTTTCCAAAACAGCCTCCCCGTCAATCTGCCTTTCAGCACGAGGTCTGCTGACCTTGCCGGTAACAGCAGTATCGGCAAATGCTTTTCCGTAGTCAACGGAATGGGCATGGTATGTCTCAGAGTGCAGAGTATGCGATGTGGGATCATCGCTGACGGGAAGATCACCCGGCTTGTACTCTTGTGCCGCATCTGCGGGCTGTGTTTCAGCCTGAGCCTGACCCTCTGCGTCTTCCAGCTCATCCGGGCGGAGCTGCCGCCGCTTCCTGACCTCTTCGGCCAGATCGCCGGTTTCCGTGTCATGGGGCGCGACAAGCTGGGCATCTTCAAGGCGCTTCGACACCTTTTCCGAAGTGCCTTCCGTGAGGTTTTCTTCCACAGCGCCGTCTCTGGTCATCCGCAGGACAACCCGGTCTTTGGGCTTCAATTCATCATGAGGCATCAGATTTCACCTCCAATCCGCGCCTCGGCAAGTTCTTTGTATTCAGGGTTTAACTCAATCCCGACATAGTGCCGGTCAAGCTGCTTTGCGACCATACCGGTTGTACCGCTGCCCATGAAGGGATCAAGGACAACGCCGCCTTTTGGGCATCCGGCGAGAAGACAGGTTTCCACCAACTTCGGCGGATAGGCGGCATAGTGACCGCCTTTGAAGGGGACAGTATTGATAATCCAGACATCCCGCTTGTTACGCAGCGGGTTTATCATGTCATCGGTGATCTCGCCATGTTCCCGGCATAGATTGATGGTCTGCTGCTTCGCCTGTCCGGGAATCGGTTCCCCGTATTTGTTGCTTCCTTTAACTCCGCGCTTGAGCCTGCTCGCTGTTCCGGGAGCAATCGGCTCGGAGATTGCCCGGTAGTCAAAGAAATACTTCCGTGACTTCGAGAACAGAAAGATATGCTCATAGCATCGGGCGCAGCGGTCTTTGACGCTTTCCGGCATCGGGTTTTCTTTCATCCAGATAATGTCATTGCGCAAATACCAGCCGGAGTCGCGGAGCGAAAGGGCCAGCATCCACGGGATGCCGATCATATCCTTGGGCTTGCAGCCCTCAACCTTGTAGTTGAGAGCCACAGCCTGACCGTTTCTGCCCTTGGGATTCTTTGCGTCCACATAGCTGCCCTGATTGCCTTTCCCGGCATAGGTGTCGGAGATGTTGAGCCAGAGCGTCCCATCCGAACGCAGAACGCGCCTGACTTCGGTGAACACTTCCGTCAGGCGCGAGATGTATTCCTTTGGCGTTGCCTCTCTGCCGATCTGCCCGTCCACACCGCAATCACGCAGCGCGTAATACGGCGGGGAGGTGATGCAGCAATGGACGCTTTCATCGGGCAGCGTTTTGAGGACTTCGAGACAATCGCCGGTGTAAATATGATCAAGCTGTATGGGGACTACCTCCTTTCTGCGAGGCTTGATGAGCAATCAGTCGGAGAAATACTCGTCCGGCTCGTAGTCCTCGTCATCGTCCAGCTCATCCTCCCAGCGGTCGATGATGGACTCGGCCTCCTTCGCCGCTTCGCGGTACAGGGAAAGACGGTTGCGCTCATAGGCGGCATAAGCGGGGATGAACTTGCCAAACTCCTGAATGGCGCGGACATCCTTGGTGCGCATATCCGATACCATGTCGATCAGCTCGGCCATCGTCAGCAGATCCTCAATCATGCTGTCATACTTCTCCTTGGGGATAGTGACGAAATCATCCTCATCCTCGTCTTCCTCATCCATATCAAAGGCGGAAGGAGTGCCGGACACACGGTAGATGTGTTCTTTCTCCTGAATGGAGTCGAGAATACCGCCGATGACCTCCGTTGCCTCATTGGCGCACTTGGCGATTTCCTCGCGGACATGGAGGTAAGCGCGGTGGTGCTTTTTCAGCTCATCCTCCTTGCGGATCAGGTTGACCAGCTCCACGGTCAGCCCCATGAGGCCAAAGAAGCTGTCCATGCCTTCCTTGACCTCGCGGAAGCTCATCTCAACCGGCGTATCGCCGAAAATCTCGGTCATCTCGTCAACGGTGATCTCAAAGTTTTCGTTCATATTCTTTTTCATAAAGGTAGTCCTCCTTAATTCTGCAAGGTTTCTTCGGGTTTGGTTGTCATGTAACGATAGAGCATCGTGTCCTTCGGGAAGTCATCCTTGAAGGGGACGATGGTCGAGCCGTAGAAGATCAAGCCTTCACCGGCGTTGGAATTGGTGATGTAGTTCTGCTGACTGGGCGAGATGTTCAGCGCTTTCGAGAGGATCTGCCGGTCGCCGGATGCCTGGTTCAGAAGGTAAACGAAGTCGGAGTTCTCAAATATGTTCTCAATCTCACGGGAAGCCAGCAAATCCTTGACATTCTGGGTGATCCCGGTCGGAATCCCGCCCCATTTTCTGAACCGCTTCCAGATTTCGACGGAATAGGCGGCTGTCTGCTCTTCCTTGAGCAGAAGGTGGAACTCGTCCATGTAGTAGCGCGTCGCCTTGTGCTGGGCGCGGTTGATGGTCACACGGTTCCAGACCTGATCCTGTACAATGAGCATCCCAAGTTTCTTGAGCTGCTTTCCGAGCTGCTTGATGTCATAGCAGACGAATCGGTTATTCACATCCACATTCGTCCGGTGATTGAAGACATTCAGCGAGCCATGCACATAGATTTCAAGGGCAGTGGCGATACGCTGTGCCTCCGGCTCACTCTGACTGCGCAGGATGTTGTAGAGGTCTTCGAGAATAGGCATTTTCTCAGGAACCGGATCGGCAAGATAGTCCTGATACACCTTGCGGACGCTGCGGTCGATGATGGTCTTTTCCACCGGTTGCAGCCCGTCCTTGCCGCCAACAATCAGCTCACACATGGAGAGGATGAAGTCGGACTTCAAGGTCAGCGGGTTTTCCTCTTCCGAGTAGTTCACATTGATGTCCAGCGGATTGATGTAGTCGCTGCTTACCGGCGAGATGCGGATGACCTGACCGCCGAGCTTCTGCACAAGGGGATAATACTCTGCCTCGGGATCGCAGACGATGATGTCATCTTCTGTGATGAGGAAGGCGTTGGTCATTTCCCGCTTCGCCGAAAAGCTCTTGCCGGAGCCGGGGGTGCCGAGGATCAGACCGTTCGGGTTTTTGAGTTGTTTGCGGTCAACCATGATCATGTTGTTGGAGAGCGCATTCAGCCCGTAATACAGCGCCTCGCCGTTCTGAAAAAGCTCCTGCGTCGTGAACGGGACGAACACCGCCGTCGAAGAGGTGGTCAGCCCGCGCTCAATCTCGATCTGATTCAGGCCAATCGGAAGAGAGGACATCAGCCCTTCTTCCTGCTGGAAGTCCAGCCGCTTGAGCGCACAGTTGTATTTCTGGGCAATGGAAGCCGTCTGGAAGATGGCGTTTTCGAGCTTCTGGCGGGAGGCAGCGGTATTCATGATGAGGATGGCCACAAGGAACATTCTCTCGTTGCGCGTCTGAAGGTCCTGCAACAGGCGCTTGGCCTCACCGCCGTAGGTGGCAAGGTCGGACGGGATAATTTCCATGTCATATCCGCTTCTCACGGCCTTTTTCTGCTCTTCAATTTTCATCTTGTCGAGGTCGGTAATCTTCATCTTGATGCTCTTGATAGCTTTCGCCTGATCAATCGTGCGGATATGAAGATTGACCGTGATGTTGCTGTCCATGTCGAGGAAGTCAGCCAGCATCCGGTCATTGAGTTCCGGCGCGAGGATTTGAAGGAAGCTCACTGCGCCGATGGCCTTGCCCATCTTGAAGCACTTGCCTTCGCGGAAATCGAAGGAAGTGGGCGCGATGAAGTCCTTGCTGCTGAGTCCCGTCCGGGCTACCATGTCAAAGGAGAAGCGGAACGGCTCGTTCGAGTCCATGTTGAACACATCATGGAGCACTTTCAGCCGTTCGTAGCCGGACAGCGGCTCGGTCTTCACACCGAGGGTTTTGAAATTGTTGAGGATGTCCGTCTCAATCCGATCCAGCTTGGCCTTCGCCATGCGCAGGGAGTCGGCCTCAATCCCGAAGGTGATGTACTTGCGCTTGATGAGGCCGTTGTTGCCCTTCGTGAGCTGGTTTTGCAGCATCTCGGAATACTCGCTGCGGATGTCGTTGAACTCGTCATCCTGCTCCGGGATGTTGATCTGCTTCTTGAACTCGCTGATGCTCGTCCTCTGGTTGATAAAGGAGAACTGGACAAAAATCGAGCTGTCAAAGTAGTTCAAAAAGTCGCACCAGTTCTCAAAGATAGCCGTTTTGTCCTCGTTCTGGGCGAGCTGGTAGTTGATGTCGTTGAAACGGATAGTCTTTGTGTAGAGGCGGCTGTTGACCTTGCAGATGCCGTCGCGGCACATCTCCACATAGGGGATAGTCTGCTGCGCCGACTGACGGACTTTCTTTGTCTTCTTGGCCTTTTTCTTCTGCAGGACCAGCTTCTTCTTTTCCTCAGCGGAGAGAAGATCGCCGTACACCTTGCCGTTTTTGGTAAGCCGCTTAGGCTCTGCGGCCTTTTTCGTGCTGCTGTGCAATCTGCAATTCCTCCTTCTCTTTGATTTCCTGCTGGATCGCAGCGTATAGGTTGTTCGTGCGGTATGGCCGCACTTTATCCCTCAAAAACATGGACTTGATCACATGACCGAGGATTTTTTCAGCCGGTTGCCCGTCCTTCTCATAGAGAGCGAAGAAGATAAACGGGAGCATGATGACCACCATCAGCATTGCCGAAGTGGAGATGCCGAGGCTGGGCTTAGTCAGGAAGAAGATCGGAACACCCGCTGCCGCAGCCAGCGCAAAGCAGATGAGCTGCCGCTTTGTCAGGTTGAACATGACCTTCGTCTTGACACGATTCAGGTCCTTCGGGACCGGTACAAACGCCATTGGGAACCTCCTTTCCAAGCGTGATGCTGCATTCGACCTCATTGCCCCATACATCCCAGCCTTCGGGGGACTGGCGGGCGAAAAGTTCGATGCGCGGGACATCGCCCATGAGCTGGACGATGCGGTTGCGGGCTTCCTCCGGTTTCTTGGAGTGCTCTTCGATGTGGCTCATGATGACCTGATGCACACCGGGGCTTGCCCGTTTGGGATGGCCTTTCGTTGCAAGGATGCAGAGTTCAGCATTCGCCCGTGTCCAGTACCCCATGCCCCAAAAGAGACTGTCGGACACCCGGTTCTGCTTGATCCAGACAAAAGCCGTCGTTTTGTATTCAAATCCCCATGCTTCAAGGACTTGGAACGCCTCCTGCATACAGGGGAAGGTAATCCACATGAAGAGCGCACAGTCTTTTGCTGCAAGCTCTCCAATAGGCAGAGCCTTGATGTCTTCAAGGCTCATGGTCGGGTAATGGCTTTCCGCTGAGCGGCCAAGCCCCTTCTTTGAGTAGACCTTGTACCGCCACGGAGGGTCGGCGTAGATCACGGAGTATTTCTTCAAGTTGACCCTCCTTTCTCAGTTGGCATTGAATAGTGACTTTGCAAGCGAACCTGTCTTGAACAGGGAGAAGCAAAGAATGACCGTATAAGCTGCCACCGAGAATAGCGCCGAGTGGATATTGGCTGCGATGATCATGTTGTTGATGAGCACGGCATAGATCGCAACGCACACCATGATGAGGAAGCCTTGGAATGCCAGCGCGAACAGCCCTTTGAGGTAGTTCGTGCCGATGCTGCCCCATTCGCGGTTGCTCATCGTTGCAATGGGAATGGGCGCGATGCTCACGGTGCAATAAATCTCAATCATACGGCCATAGAGAATGACCGTGATGAGAATGGACATGATCTTGAGGCACAGGCTGATCAGCAGCGTCTCTATGGACAAGCCGAGCAGTTCGCCAATGCCCATCGTTTCCATGCTGGCGCGCATTTGTTCAAGAGTGGATTCGATGTCGATGTTCGTGTCGCCGCTTATGACACCGGCTGCACCGGCTACGACATTCTGACCGATGTCGAAGACCGCCATCACAATGTCAAAGGTATTGGTAACGAGGTAGATCGCCACAGCCGCCTTGAAGAACCACTTGAAGAACATCCATGTGTCCATGTCATGCAAGTTGTTTTTCTCGGTGATCATGGAGATCAGCTCGTAACACAGGACAAAGGTGATGATGATACCAGCGATGGGGACTATCACATTTTCGGATAGTCCCCGGATCATCTGGTATATGCTGCTATCCCATGAAGAGGGCGTTTTGCCTACCTCAGCAGCTATCTTCCCTACCTTGTCGTTGACATCGGTGAACATATTGGTCATGTTGCTTTCAATCCAGCCGATCAGAAGCTCTTTTATGGCTTCTTCGATTTTTTCAAGGATAAATCCCAATATTTCACCACCTTTCGGTTATGCTGGGGTTGCCGGATCAGAACAGGCCAGACAGGAGCGGGATAAGGGTCGTGCCGATGAGTACCACACCACCACCGGCCATCAACTGCTTGATTCCTTGGCTCTTGGCACCGGATAGCCATAGGTAAGTCTTTGATATGATCTCCAACTTTTCCCCGGCTCCACACCGTGCGTGCAGCTTTCACCGCACACGGCGTTCCATCGAATTCAGTTGCACAGGGCTTGCAATACAACTTACACACTTCGTAGCTTGAACAAGAAAAGATTTTTAATCAATCAAAGGCATTTCTGCCATCTCACGAAACTTATTCAGCTTTAAAATTTGCGTACTATCGAGATTGAGAAGGTTCAGGTAAAACTTTATGGTAGCCATGTCAGAAGCATGGATAAGTTTGTGGACGGGAGCCGATATAAGAACGAGGTTTCCGTATTCATCTGTGCCGCCCTTCGCAGCAGGCCTCTTGTGGTGGCAGTGGATATCATGGGCTTCCATGATTGAACCCGTCACTGCACATTTTCCATGCTGCGCTGCATACAGAGAAATTCGATTATCTGCGTATTCTATCGACCTGCCCTGCACAGGATTTCGCATCAGCCAAAGCATCGTCTTAGTGTCGATGTTCAGATTCTTGTGAATCAGTTCCCGACCTTCTGGCGTATACTTGTTGACCGACTTCCTTTTGTGCTGGGCATTTCTGCTCTGAACATATCCAATAGGAACTACTGGCCGTCCATGCAGAAATCGCAGTTGACTGCTTTTTCCATACTTTTCTTTGATATAGCCTTTTTTCAGTTCGCCTTTGCGTGTCAGGTCATTCCGCAGACGATTGTGCATCTGCTTTTTGACCCCATAAGCCAGCTTTCCAAAGTCCTCAGAAGCAGCCGTTGCAATGCAGTAATACTGGTGTATTCCTGCCACCACAGCATTGTAGGTCATCAGCTGCATGAACTGAGCCTTATCATCTGCCGAGTGTTCCAGCTTTTTCACTTCTTCTGTGAGCTTCTTTTGAACTTTCTTGTACGCTTTATCGCACATATGCGATTTTACAACGTACTTGTTGCTGCGCTTTTGCACTTTCAGTTTAAAACCAAGGAATTCTGAATACTGCCGTTTCAGATTGACAATTCTCGACTTTTCCGGGCTGATATCCAGTCCCAATCGGTCTTTTAACCATTTGGCTGTTGCATGATATGCCTTTACTGCATCCGTATGGGATGAGCAAAAAATCTTGAAATCGTCCGCATACCGAACCGAGTGCATTTCTTTCAGATTACTGCGCCGCAATGCCCGGTAGACATGGCTTTTTATTTCTGCACCTGCACGATTCTGCCGTATCGTGAATTCCGTTCTGGTCGGCATATTCTCCCACTGGGATGCAATCCACCAGTCCAGTTCGTTCAACACGATATTAGCCAGCAGTGGAGAAAGAATTCCGCCCTGCGGCGTACCCTTGGTTGGGTAAATCTTTTCACCATTTGGCAGGATAACAGGGGCTTTTAGCATCTGTTTTATAATGCACAGCAGTTTCTTATCCCGAATACCAAGTGACCATATTTGCCGTATCAGCTTTGTGTGATTGATATTGTCGAAGAAGCCTTTAATGTCAAGGTCTACTACATGGTACAGGTGTTGTACCTGAATCAACCTGCAACACTGTGCAATGGCAGTTTCGGCGGAGCGATTTGGGCGAAATCCGTTAGAATTTTCACTGAACTTCGCTTCGCAGATTGGCTCCATGACTTGCAATATACATTGCTGCACGATACGGTCTGAGATTGCCGGAATCCCCAGTGGTCTGGTTTTCCCATTATCCTTTGGTATTTCCTCACGCCTTACTGGGCGAGGATGGTAATTACTGAATTTCTTCTTTACAAGGCGGACATACTCATCCTCGTTTAATTTTGCGAGATTTCGTATTGTCTTCTTATCTACACCCGGCGTTTTACTTCCATGGTTCCTTTTGATAGTTCGGTATGCCAGTTTAATGTTTTCTTCACTCTCAATGATTGCCATGAGGTGATTGAATGTTTTGCCATTCCTGCTTTCCGCATACAACGTATCAAAGATGGATTCCATGCCGTAGTATTCCGAGTTTCGGATTTTTCCTTGCTTCTTTTCTCGCCGCTCCGAAGTCAACACAGGCATCCTCTCCTTTCGGGTTGGATTTTCTTAGTCTTACTCGAAGCTGTGTTTGTTGTATCTTGATGTTACTTTCACTGAATTCGACTTGTGGCCTTCCCTCCACCGCTTACTTTTTCACGGTTTCACAGGTACTACGCCACTACTTTCACTGAAACAAAGAATGGTTATTGCCCTCTCACGAAGGTATTCCCATCCACCATCTCACAGCCTTGCAACAGGCTAAATGTTTTCAGCTTCCTGCGTTCCGATATTTCTATCATGGGCCACCTTTAGGTTCTTCCTCTAAGCCTGTATTCAATTCTTTCCGAATCGTGCCGCCTGTAACGGCACATGGACTTTCATAACAACCATTCTTACTCATCCACGAATACCTCCATATAAGGAGTACCACCATTTCGATGGTATCAACGTTTAGACTTGTACATTCAGAAGTTCGTCAGTATTTCCATACATACTAACCATGGGCGGCTGACACCCGGCATATCCGATGCACCGTCCACCTCTGGACAGCTTTCGGCTCTGACCTTGCGGCCAGAACTACGACATCTTTCTGCCGACTTCACCGAGCTTCTGACAATCGGCGGTTGCGCGCCTATGCCAGTCGGAGTATCAGTGCGGACGCTTCGGGGCGTTACTCCCTCATTTCATCCATCGAAATATCAGTTCTCCAAGATTCTGGACTTCTTTAGTCCTTCAACTTGTGCCTGACCTTTTCAGTCAGGAACGCATCGCACGATTGTCATTGCCGTACCCCTCCATGAGGTTGACCACACCCCACACAGCCAGACCGGCACCGAGGGCAACAACGAGCGTCTGAAGGACCGTAACCGCCTGATTGATAAATTCCATAGAGTGACCTCCTTGATTTTTGAGTGTGAATTATTGAAAATGGGTAAAAAAATAGAAGCCCCGTCATTGTTCTGCTTTGGGCATTGCCCATGCGCAGTGCATGACGGGGCTTCAATCGGCTTCAACCTCTCCCATGTCATAGAGGTCGAAGGTTTGGGTTGGCTTGACTACCAGCTTGTGAGAACGGTATTTCTCGATGTCAAAGGCGTTGCGCTTATCGTAGTCGGACAGCATTTTGTATTTTGGATGCTTCGTAATGTCGTACTTGTCACTGAGAAAAGGTCTCACGCCTCTAAGCTGCAAAATACATTTGCCGCCGTCCATGACAGCGATTTCGTCCTCCGACATGAGCTGCTTGCCGGTCTTCTGATAGTTCAGGCCGTATGAGTTGTTGGTCGAACGGGTTTCTGATGTGTTATATAGGTCGATTGTCTCCTTTCCGAGGATTTCACTGAGTTCCTTCAAAGTGGATTTTTCCTTGCCGCCGAGGAAGAGGGTACAGTCGCAGTTGCCGACAATCGTGTCCGCCGCGTCCTTGTAGATGGTCTTGAGCTGGCTCTGGGACTGCAAGATGATGGATGCTGAGATTTCCCGGCTTCGGATCGTAGCAATCAGTTTGTCGAATTTCGGGATTTGACCGATGTTCGCAAACTCGTCGAGCAGGCAGCGGACATGAACGGGAAGCCGCCCATTGTAGACATCATCCGCCTTATCGCAGAGCAAGTTAAAAAGCTGGGAGTACATAATCGCAACGACAAAGTTGAAGGTATCGTCGGTATCAGAGATAATGACGAACAGCGCCGTCTTGCGGTCGCCGATGCAATCCAGCTCCATCTCGTCGTAACTCATCAGCTCCCGCAGCTCCGCGATGTCAAATGGGGCAAGCCGTGCGCCGCAGCTAATCAAGATCGACTTGGCAGTTTTGCCAGCGGCTAACTTATATTTGCGGTATTGCTTCACCGCGAAGTGGTCTGGCTCGCGCTCTTCCAGCTCATCGAACATGAGGTCAACGGGATTTTTGAAAGTCTCGTCATCCTCTCTGGCCTCCGAAGCGTTGATCAATTCGAGCAAGGTAGTGAAGTTTTTCTCGTGTTCTGGCGCTTCGTACCAGATATAGCCGATGAGGGCGGTATAGTAGAGCTTTTCTGCCTTGACCCAGAAATCCTCCCCGGACTTATCGCCATCTCCCTTCGTGTTGACGATGATCGTATTGACCAGTTTGAGGATGTCCTTCTCGCTGCGGATGTAGGCGAACGGGTTGTAGTGCATGGACTTACGAAAGTTGATCGTGTTCAGCGACTTAATGACATACCCGTTTTTCTCAAGCATCTTCCCACATTCGACCAATACTGTGCCCTTGGGATCAGTGACCACATAGGAACTGTGCATCTGCATCAGGTTGGGCTTCACGAAGAAGCGGGTCTTGCCGGAACCGGAACCACCGATGACAAGGATGTTCTTATTCCTCGCGTACTTCGGCTGTTTCGGTCGGCTGTTCATGGTCAGCCCCTCGGTCTGGGTGAGGATTACATTGTTGGAGAAGTCATCATCCATGTAAGGCCGGATGTCTTCCGGTCGTCCCCAACGCGCTGACCCGTATTCCTCCCCTTGGCGGAATTTCTTGCGGTTTTTGCCTTTGATATAGACGGCCAGCTTGAGCAGCGCACCTCCGGCCACGCCGATGAGAAGGTCTACCGGGTGGAAGCTGGGGAGCGGGTTGGCAAACGCTGCGCCGAAATTGGCAAAACCCCCGGTGAGCTTGTCGATGAACTCTGTGCCGGGAGCCAGCCGGAAGACTGCCGCCAGCTTATCCACAAAGTAGAAGGCGAACACATACGGAAGATTGAGAAGGACGAGCTTTTTGATGTCGAGTTTCTTTCTCATAGCTCAACGCCCCGATCCTTCGTCTTAACCTTGACCTTCTCCTTGTGCTGGGCTTTAGACTGCTCCCTGCTGCGGGAGAGCTTCTGCTTGAGGGATTGCTTTTCTTTCTGCTTGACCGTCTTGGCGGAAAACTCCTTGAACGCCTGAGTCATCACATCCACATCCCGGCCTTTGAAGAAGACGAGATAGCGTGGCGGCTGCTCAGAGGTATCTTTCTTGAGCGCGTAGTCGATCCCGTACTTGTTCGCTGTACGCTCGAAAGACTTGATGTTTCCGTCGGTCACTTCGATGTTGCTGATTGCGGCGTTCTGCTCGACAAGGTGCTTGATGGACTGCTTGCCCCGGTAGGTCTTAGGCTGAGAGGCTTGCTTTTCGGCCTTTTCAATTTCCTCAATGAATTTGGCGAGCGCCTTTTTCAGCACTTCCGCAGTGATCCTGCCGCCCTTAATGGCAATCGCAACGACTTTGGTATTTACTTCATCCTGCATGGGGACCTCCTTTCTGAGATTTGCGGGGCAATCCTGTCACTAAGGCGGGACACCGTGTAAAATGTGGATCATGTTTTCATCTCACCCCCTTTAAGTTGATTGAGAATGCTTACGCATCAGCCTTTTCCGTGAAAATCGTAGTTCACGCGGGCTGAATAGTAGTTATCTATGGTTAGTGAAGCGTTATACAACGCCGTAAGCAGATATGCCCGGATGTTCCGAATGTCGGAAGGGCAATCGTTCATCGCTTGGAGCACATAGTCGATGTGGCCGCTGTCCAGCTTGAGGAAGCGTGACTTAACCACCGGCTGCGGCATATCTTCTCCGTTGATACGGATGGTGGGGCTTGTGGAGCAAACAGCATCCAGCATGATCTCGACAATTTCGTTTACACGGTCAAGGTCATAGTGCCTGTCCAGAGAGCGGATGTCGATCTCAAGGTTATCCCGGATCAATTCCCTGTATTGCTCCCGTTCATCCATCCTGTCTATCTCATCAAGATTGATAGATTGATAGTTTCTCAGAGAGTTATTTCTTTCGTTGGTAATTACTTGATTAGTATTTAATTGTGCGGGATTTTCCGTACACGGTTTTCCCGTGAACGGATTATCCGTGTCCGGCTTTTCCGTATGCGGCTTTTCCGTGTCCGGCAAACCCGTCTGCGGCTTCTCGTATATCTCGAAAACCATGCTGCTCATCCGGCCTTTTTCATCCCGTGACTGATGACGGACGAGATACCCTGCGTCCTCAAGCTCCCTGAGAGCTGCCAGAACAGCATCGGGGCCTTCCTTGCAGATCGCCGAAAGACCTTTCGTTGAGAACTGCCAGCCATCGTTGAAGGACAGCATTTTGGAGAGTAGCCCCACGGCTTTGAGGGACAGGGTTTTATCCCTGAGATGGTAATTTGCCATGACCGTGTAGCCACGGTTTTTGTTGACGCGATAGACTGCCATGCGGTTATCCCTCCCTTGCCATCACCGGCTGACAGCGCAGCGTTGACAGCTTCACCGGGGAATAGGGACATTCCTCGAAGACACAGGTTTGATATTTCCAGTAGGGACGATGGAAGCAGCACGACCGGCACTCCGGGCAGATTCCTTCGCATCCGCTGTCATAGTGGTTGTGGCCGGGTACCTCCTTCATGAGGGCTTCAAAGGCTTGCAGCTTACCGGCTGTCATGTAGCTCATTTTGTTTTCTCTCCTTTCCTCGCCACACCGCCGTCATCTGCAAGAGGCAGATTGTTCCAGCTTTCGGGCAACAAAAAAAAGAGGGTTTGCTTCATGCTCCGAATTGGAGAATGAAACAAACCCTCTTAGCTTTTCAGATATTTAGATGATTTCTCGGATGGTATGGATGATGCCGAGCAGCAGCCCGACAACCAGGGCGAGTCCTCCGATAAGACCGCCGATGATGATGTTGAGTGCGAAGATTCCTACTGTGCCGGATATGCCGTAACCGAAGGGGACAAGCCAGAGACACATCCTGCGGATGCCGAATGGGAAGCCGACACAGAGCCACATCAGGAAGTAGTCACATACGCCGTCCGCCATATAGACCGGCTTGAAGAACGCGGCAAGACAAAGGGCAATCAGCAGAGGAAGCAGCACTTCCTTGAGAAAAGTCTTCACATCCTCACCCTCAATCCCTGCAAATCGTCCGTGCGGATGCCGACGAGATACCAGTCCGCAGCCATCTCGATCCGGGTGGGTTTCCACTTGCCCCCGATCATGACATCGAAGCATTCCCCGCAGTGCAGACCGCCGTAGTAGCAGTCAAGGTCAAAGCGAATGTCGTACCGATCCGTTGCGTGGTCATAAACCAAAGTTCCCTGTTTCATGATGGACTCCTTTCGTTGTGGGTAGCGCAACGGGAAGGGCTTACGCAGTGTACCTCCATAGCCACCGCCAGCCGGTTTTGATCCGGTGCGCCGATTGTAGTGCGATTGTTCCTCTTTCAGGTCAAAAAAGAAGGGACTAAGCCAGAATCCCTTGATTTTCAAGGTCTTTCTGATTTAGTCCCATTATCGCACAACAATCCTTGACAATGACCGTACCCACTTTCCCGGCTTCGATGTCTGCAAGCATGGCTTGAAAACCGGGCCTTTGAAAGTTCGCGCCGGAATAGCCGTCGTCGGTGTACCAGCGCAGATTGGTAAAGCCGTTCTGCTTGGCGTAGGTTTCCAAAATCCTTTTCTGGCAAGCGATTTGTCAAGGGGGCTTTTTCTTTCCGTGACAAAATATGCCCGCCCCATTGGATAGCCATAGCAATCCGGCAGCTTTTCCCAATCGGCCCGCATGTCCAAAATGTCGGCCGATGCCTGGTGGGCAGGGCGCTTGTGAGGAAAGGTGGGAGACTTGACAAAATATGCGCCTTACAGATCCGGCGCCGAAGGGCAAATCGGAGGGCCAAATGAAAAAGTGCAAACGCCGGCGGCCCCTGAGCCTCGCCCCGGCAAAATAAGCCGGATTTCGGACGAGATAGACAATCCCCCTTGAGCGGCGGCGGTGGGACCTGTATACTGTGTAATAAAAGATGGACAGGAGGCGTCGTTCATGTTGGATTTGCTGATCGTGGGCACCGGCCCGGCCGGGGTATCTGCCGCGTTGACCGCCAGGGCCAGGGGTCTTTCGTTCCTCTGGTTTGGCAGCCGGCGGCTCAGTGACAAGGTCGAAAAGGCAGAGCGTATCCTGAATTACCCCGGCCTGCCCCGGGTGACCGGCCGGGAGCTGCGGGACGCTTTTCTGCGGCAGGTGGATGATCTTGGCATCCCAATCCAGCAAGCACGGGTGGCGGAGGTCTACGAGATGGGCGGGCACTATGCTGTCTGCGCCGGGCCGGATTTCTATGAAGGGCGCTGCCTGATCCTGGCCACCGGCGTGGCGGCAGGCGGGCAGATCCCCGGCGAAAGCCGGCTGCTGGGCAAGGGTGTCAGCTGCTGCGCCACCTGCGACGGCGAGCTGTACCGCGGGCGGAACATCGCGGTGGTGTGCGAAAGCCAGAGCCTGGAGGAGGACGTCCGCTTTTTGCAAAGCGTGGCGGGCCATGTGGAACTGTTCTGCACCTACGCGGGCGGTCTGGCCGATACACCGGGCTGCCACAAAGGCCGGCCCCAAGCCATCGAGGGGGACGACCGGGTGACCGGGGTGCGCTGGGCGGATGCGACCCTCCCGGTGGAGGGTGTGTTCTGCCTGCGGGAAACGGTGGCCCCGCAGGCGCTCCTATCCGGCCTTGCCATGGAAAACGGCCATATCCAGGTGGACCGGGCCCAGCGCACCAACCTGCCCGGCTGCTTTGCCGCCGGGGACTGCACCGGCCGCCCCTACCAGTACGCCAAGGCGGCGGGCGAGGGCAATGTGGCGGTGCACAGCGCGCTGGCTTTCCTGGCGCAACCGCAGGAGGAACCGCGATGAAACCCGGCTGGCTGGGCTACCTGGGGCGGCTGGCGGGCGTGCTGGCCGGCAACGCGCTGCTGGCCTACGGGGTGGCGGCGGTCTACCTGCCTGCCGGGCTGGCAGTGGGCGGCGCCACCGGCGTAGGGCTGATCCTCCACACGTTGTTTGGGCTGGACACTGCTGTGTCCGTCTTTGTGCTGAACCTGGGCCTGCTGGTGGCCGGATGGGCCTGCATCGGGCGGGAGTTTGCCATCAACACAGCGGCCGGGTCGCTGGCCTATCCAGTGTTTCTGGGGCTGTGCCAGCGTTTGCCCGCCTTTTCACTGCTCGAAACCGACCGCTTCGCGGCCCTTGTGTGCGGGGCCTGCTTTGTGGGGGCCGGCGTGGGGGTTACACTTCGGGCCGGCGCTTCCACCGGCGGCAGCGACTCGCTGGCCATGATCCTGCACCGGACAATCCGGCTGCCGGTAGCGGGGGTCAAAATGGCCGCCGACTACGGCGTGATGGCCATGGCGTTCTGGATGGCTGGTGGGCGCAACCTCTGGTTCAGCGTGATGGCCCTGGCCATCGAGACTTTTGTGATGAACCGGACCATGCTGGCGGGCGCCGCCCAGCTGCAGCTGCTGGTGATCTCCGACCACTACGAGGAGATCCGGCAGGCCCTGCTTTGCGAGGCACAGGCCGGCGTGACGATGCTCCACGCAGACACCGGCCTGCGGCGGACGCCGGGCAGCGTGGTGTTCTGCGTCATCCCTAACAAGAAACTTTACGGCGTTAAAGCAGCTATCCACCGCATCGACCCCGGCGCATTTTTGACCATCGCCACCGTCCGGGAAGTGCAGGGTCAGGGGTTCACCGCCGCGCGCATCCCCCTGCCGGTGGGAAAATAGATAGGAGGAAACGTATGCAATCTAAACTTGTTGCCGCCAAGGACTACCATGAAGTGGCTTTGGACATCCCGGCGTTTGTGCCCGACCAGGCCGCTTTGCAAAAAGAGCTGGACCGGCTCCGCAACCCGTATGTGACCTGGGAGCCGGGCGACGCGGTGGCTGCCGGCGATATGGTCCGCTGTTCGCTGCACTCTGCGCTGCCGCGCTTTCAAAAAGACGGCATCCGCTTTGTGGCGGGCAGCGGGATGTACAATCCAACGCTGGAAGCCCTGGCCATCGGCATGCAGGCCGGCGAGTCCCGCACGGCGACCCTGCCGGAGGGCGAGGTCGCCCTGACCGTGCAGGCCGTGCAAAAGCGGGTTGTGCCTGCGCTGACCGACGAGATGGCCGCCGCGTGTAAGCTGCCGGGGGTGCGCACGGTGGCCGGGTACCGGCGCTATCTGCTGGCGCAGCAGCGGGACAAAGCCGCCGCACAGGCTGCCTGGACGCTGGCCGCCCGGATCAAACGGACGGTGCTGGACGGGTCCGCGTTTGTGCTCTGCAAAGCGGACTGGAAGCAGGCGGTGGAGCGGGAGCTGGACCGTTGCCGGGCCATCGCCCGGCAGAGCGGCATGGTGCTGGAACAGATGACCCCTGAACAGTTCGCCGGAAATATCCCGGTCAAAAGCTACGCCGAGCTGGTGGCCATGACCCAGGACACCTGCTTTGACAGCCTGCGCTGCTGCCTGCTGGGGCGGCATTACGCCCAAAACGACGGCTTTGCCGTGACCGAGGCGGGCTACGCCGCGTTCTTGCAGGACTATGCCGCCACCTGGCATACCACCGCGGAGGAGGCCCGGGCTGCCATGCCCAAAGAAACCTATACCTTCAACCAGTACGCCGCCCATGCCGAGGAGGTCTGGCGCGCCCACGCGGACCGGCTGTACCGGGACAAAAACCCGCTGCCCGACGCGGAATGACCCATCCCCATGAAACACAACAGGAGGTAACCCCATGATTCAACAGGCCAACAGCGAAAACTTTGAAAGCCTTGTCCAAGACGGTTTTGTGATCGTCGATTTTTACGGCACCACCTGCGTGCCCTGTAAGCTTTTTGCCCGCATTCTCGAGGATTTGGACGCCGAGATCCCATTTTTGAACATCGTCAAACTCAACACCACCGAGAACCCCGGCCTGGCCGAACAGTACGGTATCCGGGCGGTGCCCACCGTCCAGTTTTACAAGGACGGCAAGCTGGTTCACAGCCATGTGGGCGTGATGCAGCCGCAGCAGGTCAAGGACGTGATCGCCCGGTACATGTATGACTGAGCTCTGGAGGGTGTTTGGAACCCCTCTGCGGTCGAAAGCGGCAGAATAGACCCGCAATCGGACAGAATCGACACCGCTGCTGTTTTCCCGTGTAAAAATGTGGTAAAATACAGCCAACGACCAAGCCGGTCACCCGGGAAAGGATGTGTGCAGGATGAAAGCGGCAGCCCTCACACAGCCAAACCCGGCGCCGCCGGCCCCTGTCGCCCGAACGCTTGACCGGGCGCAGGCAGGACAGTAAAATCAATGGAGACCCAGCCAGTTTTGTGCGCGCTGCGCCTGCAAAACCGGCGGGTTTCTCTTGCTTTCCGGGGCATTGCCGGAAAGGGAAGGGAGGAACAAATGGAACAGAACGCATTGTTCCGCAAGCGGTACGGCAGTTTCCGGCGCTTTTTTGCCATGCTGGGCAAGGCGCGGCTGCCCTATCTCTGGATCGTGGGGTATCTGGCGGTATCGGCCCTCATTGCCAACGTGAGTGTCAGCACGACCGAATACAGCGCCGCGCTGTTCGCCGGCCAGGTGGGCCTTTTCGCCGTCGTGCTGCCCTACCTGTTTTTTACGCTGCTGTCGCTGGTGATCGGCTCCATTTCCAGCCTGACAAGCAACCTGTGCCTGGCGCGGATCGACCGGAACCTGCGGCGGATGGTGTGGAAAAAGGTCGTGCATCTGCCGCTGCAATTCTATGAGGCCAACAACCCCAAGGAACTGCTCAGCCGCATCACCACCGATGTGACCAGCATCAGCACCCTGATCATGCAGGTGCTTTTGCCGGTGTTTACCACGGCGTACTCCAGCCTGCTGATGCTGGGGCGCGTTTCCAGCTATGACCAGCGGCTGATGTGGGCGCTGGTGATCGTGCTGCCCGTCAACATCCTGATCTCCTTTGTTTTGGGGCGGATGCGCTTCGGCGTGGCGGACCTGATCAACCGGCGCAACGCACAGCTGACCGCAGCTATTGCGGAGCGGGCCAACAATATGCTGCTGATCAAGTCGATGGGCACCGAGGAAAAAGAAGCGGTCGCCGGCGAAGCGCGGATGAGGGCTTCCTACCAGGCCGAGGTGACCGACCTGTGGGTGCGCGGACTGGCGCTGCCGGTCAACGCCATCGCCGGCGCGCTGCAAAGTGTGGCGATCATCCTGGTGGGCCGTGCCTTCTACAGCGCCGGCGCCCTGGACCTGACCCAATGGATCGCCTACTACGGGTTTGCGATCCAGCTCACAAACATCCTCAGCAACTACTGCAATTCCTGGTCCAATTTCAAGGGCGCGCAGGGGTCTGTGGACCGCGTGTCCCAAATCATGGACGAGCAGGAAGAACCGCTGGACAAGGGCCGGGATGCGGGGGCGCTCGCGGGGAATATTTCGCTGCGGGACGTGTGCTTTTCCTACGGGGACAAACCACTGTTTACCGGCCTCGACGCCGAGATCCCTGCCGGAAAAATTACCGCCATCGTGGGCCCCTCCGGCAGCGGCAAGACGACGCTGCTGAACCTGATCGACCGGCTGTACCCGCTGGCAAAGGGGACCATCGCTGTGGATGGGCAGGACATCGCCGGTATTTCCCTGCACAGTTTCCGCCAGGCCGTTGGGTATGTGACGCAGGAGAGTGTGATGTATTCCGGCACCATCCGGCAAAACCTGCTGTATGGTTTGGACCGCACGCCGGACGACCGGGAACTGGATCGGGTCTGCGAGGCCGTGGGCATTCTGGATTTTGTGCAGGAGCAGCCGGAAGGCTATGACACACCGGTCGGGGAAGCCGGGGCCAGCCTGTCTGGCGGGCAGCGGCAGCGCTTCTCAGTAGCGCGGGCACTTTTGCAGAAGTCAGACATCCTGCTGCTGGACGAGGCGACCGCCGCCATGGACATAGCCGGCAAGGACTGTGTCTGGAAGAGCATCCGCACCCTGATGGTCGGCAAGACGGTGGTGTATGTGGCCCACGACGCCCAGACGCTGCAAAACGCCGACTGGATCCTGGTGCTGGAACACGGGACGGTCACCGCGGCGGGCGATCGCCAGACGGTTTTGCAGCAAAGCGCGTTCTGCCGTGAAATGATGGACCTGAAAGGAGGGGCCTCCGCATGAAAAACAAGCAGAAAGCCAAGTTCTCCTTTGGGGCGTACCTGTCCTTTTTTACCCGCTTCCCGATCCCGTGGTGGCTGTTTTTGCTCTCGCTGCTCCTGGGGTTTGCCAACACCGAGGTCGTGCTGGCCGTCTCCAACTATCTGATCCGCATCAACAAGGGTGAGCTGTACAACGGGGTCATCATCGGCTATGCGCTGATGAACGTTTTCAACGCCCTGCTCAGCATGCTCATCAACCTGACCGGCGGGTACGGCAGCGCCCTGGTCACGCTGCGGGCGCGCAAACTGCTCTGGCGCAAGATCCTCCACCTGCCCATGCGGGAGGTGGAGCGCCGCCAGCCCTCCGCCCTGATCTCTGGCCTGGTCAACGACATCACCCAGGCCAGCCTGGTGGTCCAGATGGCATTTAACGCCATCGTGTCCCTGTACAGCTTTTTCCGCTGCGGCTGGGAGATGTACCGCTTTGACGGCACGCTCTCGCTGTATATGCTGCTGTTGCTACCCATCGCGGTGCTGGTGTTCGCGCTGGTGGGCCATCTGCAATACCAGATGATGCTCCGGCGGTACGACAGCCTGAACGTGATGACCACCTTTTTCTCCGAGCATATCTCGGCGGCCAAACACGTCAAGGCCCAGGCGATGGAGGACCTGAAAGTGACGGAGGGACTGAAAGCCATTGATTCGCGGTACAAGGCCGACCTCTACTACGCCTTCATGGTGGCGGTCCAGACGCTGTCCAACTCCCTCTACAACACCATCGGCACCATCGTCATCGCGTTGTGCGGGTCGGATTTGATCCGGCAGGGCAAAATGCCCGAGACCGGCATCAACGATTTCTCCACCTACAAAGGGCGGGTGGACCAGTATACGGCGGAGGTGCTGACCCACTACCAGACCCTCAAGGGCACCCAGGGCGCTTTGCAGTATGTGGGCGTGCTGCTGGACGGCCCGGAGGAGGACCCCCAGGCAGGCAATCCGCTGCAGGACAAACAAACGGCGCAGGATATCCGGCTGGAGCGCGTCTCGTTCGGCTACATTCCCCAGCAGCCGGTGCTGCACGATTTGTCCTTCACGATCCCCCATGGCAAGGTGACGGCCATCATCGGCAACAACGGCTCGGGCAAATCCACCCTGCTCAAACTCCTCCAGGGCATCTATGCGCCGGACAGCGGCCGTATCTGGCTGGGCAGCACGCCGGTGGACGAGTCGAAGCCCTGCGAACTGCGGCGGCAGTTCGGGTATATCCTGCAAAATAACCCGCTCTTCTCCGGGTCGGTCCGCGACAACATCGCCTACGGCGAAACCGGCTCGGCGGACCAGCGCCGGGTCGAGCAGGCGGCCCGCCTGGCCGATGCCGACGGCTTTATCCGCCAGTTGCCAAACGGCTATGACACCGACGTGGGCGCGGCGGGCGCGCTGCTGTCCGGCGGGCAGCGGCAGCGCATCGCCATTGCGCGGGCCCTGTACATCCGCCCCACCTACCTGCTGATGGACGAAGCCGGGGCCAGCCTTGACCACCGCAGCGACAGCGCAATCTTCCGCACGGTGCGTGAGGAGCTCAGGGGCCACACCATCATTGTGGTGGCGCACGATATGCGCACAGTGATGGATGCCGACCTCATTGTTGTGCTGAACCACGGCGAACTGGAAGCCACTGGCACCCACGACGAATTGCTGGCGGCCAGCCCGACCTATCGGGACTATCTGAAAAAGCAGGGCTTTGCCCTGCCCGGGGAGGAGGCGGCGAAATGAAACGGTTTACGGTGATCTTCTCGATCCTGCTGGTGCTTTGTTTTGGCGGCACCCTTGCGTATGTGGCCGCCACGCCGGATTTCGTGCCGCCGTCCGCCGCCGTACCGGCGGCGCAGGCGGAGGACCCGGACGCCCCGGTCTGGAACGAAACGATGGACAGCCTTCTTGCCTGTTTGGAAGAGAAAGGGCTGATCAGCGGGGAGCGCCTCACGCTGGCCAGCGATGGGCTGTGCTCGCTGGCCGTCTCGGAGAGCGGGGCCGAGTTCTACTGGTGGGACCTGGATGCGCTGGACAAGGACAGCGCCGAGTACGCCGCCTATGAAAGCCTGAAAACTGAGGGCAGCATCGACCTGTTCAACAGCGGCAGCCTGATCTCCCCGGCCAGCAACGGGCCGTTTGCGCTGCTGACAACGGGCTACACCGGCGACGTGGACGCCCTGACCGATGCATTTATGGCCTTTGGGCAAAGTGAAACAGAAGCGGGGTGAAGAGATGAAAATGCGCACCCTGCTGGTGGACAGCGACGAGACGCTGCGCACCAATTTGTGGAACCTGCTCAAGCTCTACCAGAACTTTGCGCTGGAAGGCGAGGCCGACACCGCCGAGGCCGCCGTCTCCTTTGTGCAGCAGCACCCGGTGGATGTGATCTTTATCAACCACCAGCCCGCCGAACCCTGCCGCACCAGCACTGGGGACTGGGTGGCCTATCTGCTGGCCCAGACCCACCCCGATGTGCAGGTGGTGCTCTATGCCGACACGGCCGAGTGGGCCTTCCAGGCGTTTCGCAGCCAGTGCGCCGGCTACCTGCTGCTGCCCTTTGACCCGCTGGCGTTGCAGGCGCTGGTCAACCGCCTGCGCTATGTGTTCGACTTGCAGCAGACCAAGCGGGAAGCCGCCAACCGCAGCCTGCTCATCAAAACGCGCAGCGGCTACCAGCTCACGCCGGTCAGCGACATTTTGTTTGTCGAGCGCAGCAACCGCAAAAACCGCATCGTCACCCAGTCCGGCGCCGAGATCCACCCGATGGGCTACACAATGAACCAGTTGGAACAGATGCTGGAAGGGTGCGGTTTTTACCGGTGTTACCAGTCCTTTATCGTCAACCTGTCCAAGGTTTCCTTCATCCGGGCGGATGGCAGCAGCAAAACCTACGCCATCCAGTTTGACGGCTATGACGGCGAGGTCCTGCTCAGCCGCGACAAATACCCCGAACTGCTCACCCTGCTGAAAGAAAAGTACGCCAACATTGACTTTTGAAAAACCGGCCTGCCGGGAGATCGAGAGATGTCCCCGGCAGGCCGGTTTTCTATAGATATTTTGACTTGGTGTTGGTGGCGGGGCTTTGGCGGCCAGCCCCTCAGCACATCCCGCTGGTCATCAGGCGGATGATGGTGCGGTCGGTCTCCCGCATGCCTTCGCTGGCCAGGGTGCCCACGTTGCGGATGGTGTTCTCGACGCCCTTGACGACAATGCCGTCGCCGCCGTAGAACTGGCTGTGGTGCTGCTGCATCTTCCAGCCCAGCAGGCCCGCCTCCACCGCCGAGGCGATCTTGGCCGCGCAACTGGCCTTGGCGCCGTCGCAGATCATGCCCGAGTCGATGGCTACCGCGTTGACGATGGTGTGGGCGATCTCCTTGTACCTCCCACCGTGCAGGTAGCACACCCCGGCCCCGGCGCCGCACCCGGCGGCGG